>Ga0335080_10000265_pt1 | contig 47362 bp, 34 predicted proteins | sample Lox_Sample_34_FD_206720 | JGI IMG/M metagenome (GOLD analysis project Ga0335080, IMG submission 206720) | Soil microbial communities from Loxahatchee National Wildlife Refuge, Florida, United States - Lox_Sample_3.4 | ecosystem: Environmental > Terrestrial > Soil > Wetlands | place: USA... | reverse complement strand
GACGGGACTCGAACCCGCGGCCTCTGCCGTGACAGGGCAGCGTTCTAACCAACTGAACTACGTCCCCGGTTTCTTTACGGAATGCCCAGATGGTGGGCAGTGCAGGACTCGAACCTGCGACCTCCTGCTTGTAAGGCAGGCGCTCTAACCAGCTGAGCTAACCGCCCCTCCTTGCCCTCACGCGACCAGAGAGCCGCGCCCGGTCTAAAATTCGAAGAGGGGCATCCGCGCGAACCGCGCCTTTCCGAGTATACTCGACCGCCGAAAAAATGGTCAAACAACCCGGTATGCCTCCAGTGCCTCAATCCGTCCCCACGCCCGCCCAAGCTTGAAACGTCCTCTTCGATTCCCTTTCGATTGACGCATCAGAGCTTTGCCTCCTTGCTAGACTAGTCCTTGCGGCGCTTGATCATTAATGCGGACGACTTTGGATTCACCCCGGGCGTCAACCGCGCGATCGTCGAAGCCCACCGCCATGGAATGGTGACATCTTCCACCTTGATGGCGAATGGGCCAGCGTTCGATGAAGCCGCGAGGAATGCTGCGACCTTGCCGGACCTGAGTGTCGGCTGCCACGTGGTCCTCATCGACGGAGTTCCTGTTCTCGACCCGGCAAAACTCCCCTCCTGCACCGCTTCGGAACGCTTCCGTGACGGACTGACGACCTTTGCCGCCCGAGCTGTTGCCGGACAGATGAATCCCTCCGAAATCGAAGCCGAGGCCACCGCGCAAATCACAAAGATCCAATCCGCGGGAATCCGTGTTTCTCACGTCGATACTCACAAGCACACACACTTGTTCCCTCAAATTCTGCGTCCGCTGTTGCGGGCTGCGCAGAGCTGCGGGGTGCGAGCACTACGTAATCCGTTCGGTCCTCGCTTTCCGCTCAGATCGAGCGAATTGCTGCGCCGTCCCGGTCTTTGGAAGCGATGGATCGAGGTACAGATCCTTCATCGATTCGCTGGGCAGTTTCGTCGCACCGTGGACCGCGAAGGCTTTGCGACACCTAACGGAACGTTGGGCATTGAGGTCACTGGAGCTCTTGATGAGACCCTGTTTCGCGCCATTGCGCAAAGCATTCCGGACGGGACCTGGGAATTCGTGTGCCATCCCGGCTACAACGACGCGGATCTCGCGGCCGCAAAAACTCGGCTCCGCGAATCGCGCGAAACCGAATTGGGCGTTCTCACTTTGCCGGCGGCGCGGGAAGTAATCGCCGACGAGGGAATCCAACTTATTTCCTACCACGATCTTGCGACAGCAATGTAACTGTTTATTTTTCATTATGATACGCGGCCTTCTTGCACGAAGGACTGGAAGCTTCGAAGGTACTCTCGTAACATCCCGGACTCGCCTGGAATGGTTAAGATGGGTTAGAATTCACAGTTTTTCTGTTCCTCGGAGGCACGAACGCTCATGGCAGCCCAAGGGTCAGCTCCACGCGCGACTCTGGACTTGAAGGTCAAGGTGTGGGGGATGGGCGCGAACAATCAGCCCTTCTTCCAGAACGCCATGGCCCAGAACATCAGCGTAACCGGGGCCTGCATTTACGGCATCGAGCCGGAGTTAAAGGTAGGAGATGTCATCGGCGTGCAGTACGAAGGCAAGAAGGCGCGCTGCAAAGTGATCTGGGTTGTCGATGCCGGTGCGCTGAAGAAGACCCAGGCGGGCGTGCAGTTAGTTGCTGATCAGGATTGCCCGTGGGCTTCGGCGCTGCCTGCCGAAATGAAAGTTGAGGAACGGACGCTCATCCGGCAGGATAACCGCCGGAAATTTACCCGTCACAAAATCTCTTTCCCGCTCGAACTCCGTGACGAACGCGTCAATACACCCTTGCGGGTCAATGCCACCGACATCAGCGGAAACGGATGTTATGTGGAGACGGTAATGCCGCTGAACGTGGGCACGGCCTTGCGGGTCGATCTCTGGATAGGTGAGGATCGGCTCACTCCGAGCGCCGTAGTCCGCACTCGGGACCCGGGCGTGGGCATGGGCATCGAGTTTACTGGACTCACGGAAGAATCCAAGAAGAAATTCCAGGCTCATCTCGACAAGCTGGACTCCAGTTTGACTCTGGGTCCACGGGATGGGCACTAGCGCGCGGACACTGATTCCATCCTCCGCTCGTGTAAAATCTGCATCCGCAGCTTGTTACAGCCATCGAATAGAAGAGGGGCAGGCGAAGTTCCGCACATCGAAAGCGCATGAAGATCGGGATCACCTGTTATCCAACCTACGGCGGCAGCGGCGTAGTGGCCACGGAACTCGGTCTTGAACTGGCCCAACGCGACCACGAGATCCATTTCATTTCTTACGCACAACCGATTCGCCTGCGCGGCGCCGAACCGAACATTCACTACCACGAAGTTGAGGTGTCGCGGTATCCCCTTTTCGAATATCCGCCTTATGACTTGGCTTTGGCGACTCGCATGGCGGAGGTGGCACAGCTCTACGATCTGGATCTGCTACATGTGCACTATGCGATTCCCCATTCGGTGAGTGCCATGCTGGCCCGGCAGATGCTCGCCGAGGGCCCTCGGGGACGCCGCCTGCCTTTTGTTACCACTCTTCACGGCACGGACATCACTCTAGTCGGTCTCGACCGCTCCTATCTTCCGATCACCCGCTATTCCATCGAGCAGAGCGACGGCGTAACTGCGATTTCCAACTACCTGCGCGACCGCACCCAGCGCGTGTTCGATATCAAGAACAAGATCGAAGTGATCTACAACTCGGTCAACTGCGATGTATATTCCCGCAACCCGCAGATTGCGGCCGAGCTTCGTGCGGAATATGCACCAAACAACGAGCGCATCCTGGTGCACCTCTCTAATTTCCGACCCGTCAAACGCATCACGGACGTCATCGAGATCTTCGATCGAGTTCGAAAGAAGATTCCCTCACGCTTGCTGCTGATTGGCGACGGCCCGGATCGCTCGGTGGCTGAGTGGATGGCGGTACAAAAAGGAATTCACGACGACGTCCTGTTTCTCGGCAAACAGGATCAGATTTACGAAAAGCTTTCGATCGCGGACATAATGTTGCTGCCGAGCGAACTGGAATCCTTCGGTCTGGCAGCCCTTGAGGCCATGGCCTGCGAGGTGGTTCCAATCTCGACGCGGGCGGGCGGTGTTCCAGAAGTCATCGATCACGGCACCAGCGGATACCTCGCCGATGTCGGAGATGTGGACACCATGGCGCGCTATGCGATCGAACTCCTCAGCGACGAGCAGCGTTTGCGAGACATGGGCAAGCGTGCCCGGGCGGTGGCGATGGAGCGCTTCTGCTCGACCAAGATCGTCAAGCAGTACGAAGACTTCTACCGGCGAGTGCTGGAGCGCTCGGCGTAGAAACCTTCCGGCACTGAGCTCGTCGCCTCCACCAGGGGCAGCCGAATTCGGATCAGAGTGCCCTTCCCTTCGTGGCTGTCGATGGTCATCCGCGCCGTCTCTCCGTAAAGCACCTGCAATCGTTCGGAGATATTCGCCATTCCGATCCCGATCCCGGACCAACTCCTGCTCTCTTCCAGCTGCGGACTCCCCATTCCCACTCCGTCATCTTCGACCTCGATGATCAAACGGGAATTCGTAACCCGGCTGCGCAAATAGATAGTCCCGCCTTCGATCTTGGGCGACAGTCCATGCTTGATGGAGTTTTCCACCAGCGGCTGCAACAGCATGCTGGGTACGACCACGTCGAGCGAGGCCAGATCGAGCTCTTTCACCACCCGCAATTTCTCGCGGCCGAAGCGGACCACCTCGATATCCAGATAGTTGTCGATGAATTCGAATTCTTCCCGCAGCGGGGCGAACGCTTCGCCGCTGCTCAGCAGTCGCCGGAGAATGGTGGCGAGTTTGGAAATCATGTCACGCGCCGTGTCGGGATCGAATCGTACCAGCGACGATATCGAATTCAGCGTGTTGAAAAGGAAATGCGGATTGATCTGATTCTGCAGAGCTTCCATCCGTGCATGCAGCAGGAGCCGCTCCTGCTCTTCCAGCTTGATCTGGATTCGCACGCTGTTAAACACCTTCAGCTCGATTCCGATCGCCGCCACCGTCGCCGCGTAAATCAGGCCCCAGACCCAGAGATTGTCGGGGCTCTCGATGCTGTGAATGTACCGCGGGAAATAGCGAAAGAGCTCCGTCTGCACAAAACGGAGCACGGCAATCGTGATGAAGAACATCACCTGCCAGTCGAACAGGCGCGGCCGCGGCAGGTTGCGGCGGATCAGCCGAAAGATACTCTGGTCAATGAACGGGGAAAATGACCAAATGTCATCCTTATCCCTGGACATAGTGCGCAACTGCCCCGCCAGAAAGCCGCAAAGCGTATGGAACGGTAGGGCTACCCATTCGCCGTGAAGCAGCGCCGGCACACTCATCATGACCGCGCCCAGCGATCCGGCCCACCGTCCGCCGATCACCCCGAGCAGCAGCGCCGTTTCAAAGCTCAGGTCACTGGCCTGAAAGCTGGTTTGCGAGATGCGGATCCAGACCCCGATCATCATCGGCAGCGCAAACCAGAGCACCAGGTAGACTTTCTGTCGGAAGGTGCGCTCTTCACGAAACAGGAGTGACTTGAACTCCTTGGAACGCACCAGGCTGCTGGAAACGGCCGCAGCTACACCTAACTTGACCAGAAGATTGATCAGGATTAGTCGCGGTTCCATGGTTGTTGAGGGCTCCTCCAAACTGTAGCATGAACGCCCGGCTCTACAGCCCCGGCGTCAATCCACCACAAATCTCAGACGCTGGGGAGAAAGATAGTGACGCAGACTGCTGGAAATCAGAACTAAGGAACACCCAAGTCGTTCCGTTGACATCTTTGGAACCGGAACACGCTCAGCGGAGTCTTAGGATTGTAAGATAACTGCAGCAGGTCGCAATGGAGGAAGTATGCGACGAGTGTTGTTTGTCCTTGCAGTGGCCCTGGGGAGCAGCCTCCTGGCCGCTCAGACGCCTCAGACACCGCCCCAGTCCGCCCGTCAAGCCTTGATCGAGATGTTTCTATCGAAAGGCGAAAACGACTTCACCAGGCACTTGCCGGAAGTTGCGAGCAAGGCATTGCTTCACAAAGGCGAAACAGCGGAGTCATCGGTCGTGCTGAAGATTTCAACCATCGGACGCAGCATCGTGGCACAAGGACACGTCGAGACGTTCGATGCCGGCCCGAACATCCTGGTGATCGAGCAACCTGAAAAGCACGAGCGAATCGAGGTCGCCGTCGAGCACGATAGCCTCATGGGAGAAGCGGACGAGATCGAGCTCTCCGTTCACTACTACAAAGACGGTCAAGAAGAAACGCTCCCGATCATCCCCCGCCTGATCTTCACGATGAAGCAGGAGAAGGACATCTGGCGGCTGACGGAACTCACTGCGTCGGGCCATATCCCTCTTACTGACCCGGACTATCTGAAGACTCTCCGCAAGGAACAAGACCAGGCCAACGAAAGAATGGTGCAGTGGCGCATGAACATGATCGTCGGTATCGAGAAGACGTACGCAACTGCTCATCCGCAGGTTGGCTATACATGCACCTTGTCTGCGCTGATCCCACAGAAAACAGAATCCGGCGAACCGGGGACCGATGGTTCATTTGATCCCGGACAAGGAAACGAGGAGTGGAGCGGCTACCGCTTCGCGCTTGCGGGATGTTCGGGTGCGCCGTCGTCGAAATACCGCCTGACTGCTGTGCCGCTAGATCCTGAGTCAGAGGCCAAGATTTACTGTGCCGATGAGACCGGCAAGATAAAGTCTCTCGCCAAGGGTAAACCCTTCGCATGTTTCAGCAGCGGGCAGGATGTATTTGCTGTTCCCCAATATTCATCGGAAGAGTGACTAGGCTTAACGGACCAGACCCTATCCGAACGCGAGTTCCTTCGCCCGCTGCGCCGCCTTCACGACGGCTTTGATCAACGTGACGCGGAGCTTTCCCTCTTCCAGTTCCATGATCGCGTCGATCGTGCACCCCGCTGGAGTTGTAACCGCGTCCTTGAGCAGCGCCGGATGGTCCCCGGTCTCCAGCACAACCTTTGCCGCGCCGAGCGTCGTCTGCGCCGCCAGCAATGTTGCGATGTCACGCGGAAGGCCAACCTTCACACCCGCTTCCGCCAGAGACTCGAGAATGATGTAGATATACGCCGGCCCGCTAGCGGACAGAGCAGTCACGGCGTCCATATGCTTCTCGTCGACCACAACAGTGCGCCCAACCACCTCAAACATGTGAGAAGTTAAAGCGATGTCGTCGTGGCTCGCGTGCTTCCCCTTGCATAGCGCGGTCATTCCTGCGCCCATGAGGCAGGGCGTGTTCGGCATGGCGCGAATCACGGGAACATTCGGGGGCAGACCTTTCTCAATCATCGCCGTGGGTACCGACGCCGCCACCGACACGATCATCTGCTTGGCAGTAACATGTCCGGCGATCTCGCGAATTACCTCTTCGACTACCTGCGGCTTCACGCCGATCACAATGATGTCCGCGCTCTTGGCTGCTTCAACGTTGTCCGTGCCCACCTTGACCTTCAGCTTCGCCGCCAGCGCCTTCGCGCGTTCCTCGTGAGCGACAGTGGCGCACGTCGATTTTGGAGACAGCAATCCATTCTTCAACAGCGCCTGAAGAATGATCCCGCCCATCTTCCCCGCTCCCAGAAACGCGACTTTCTTTCCCGTTAGCTCATTCGCCATAGCTTCGTTCGGTCTCCCTCTTTCCAACGACGAAATACCCTCACTGAGTCGTCCTCTTACGGCGCTGCTCTTCCCATTTCCACGCGCTGTTGACGATCTCCTGCAACCCGCGCCCAGCCTTCCACTTCAGCAGGTCCTGCGCTTTTGCGGGATTGGCCACCAACGCCGGTGGATCTCCTGCCCGCCGATCCACGATCATGTGGGGGACGGCTTTGCCCGTGGCCTTCTCCGCCGCCGAGATCACTTCGCGCACCGACGCACCGGCGCCCGTTCCCAGATTCACCGCCAGGCTCGCGTTCCCGGCTGCCAAATACTCAAGAGCTTTTACATGCGCACTGGCCAGATCATTCACGTGGATGTAGTCGCGAACGCACGTCCCATCGGAAGTTGGATAATCTCCCCCAAACACCTGCAACGGCGGCGCCAGTCCCGCTGCAGCGCGCAGTGCCAGCGGAATCAAATGCGTCTCTGGATCATGCAACTCGCCGATTTCCCCACTCTCGTCTGCGCCCGCCGCGTTGAAGTACCGCAGACTGGCGTAGCGGAACTCATACGCTCGGTCGTACGCCTCGAGCGCATGCTCAAAGAACAGCTTGGAAACGCCATACGGATTTACTGGCTGCCGCGTCGTGTTCTCTTCAATCGGGACCTTTGCCGGCTCGCCATACACCGCGCAGGTGGAGGAAAAGATGATCTTCTTGACTCCCGCGTCCAGAGCGGCATTCAGCAGCGACAGTCCGCCCTCAACGTTGTTGTGGAAGTACTTCCGCGGATTTTTAACTGACTCCCCCACGTACGCATGCGCCGCAAAGTGCATGATGGCACCGATCCGCGGCAGTACACGCGCCAGGGCCGTCTTATCGAGAACGTCCGCTTTGACCAGTTCGAATCCGGCCGCCAGAAACTCATAGCCGGTGCTCAGATTGTCGAAAATGATGACTTCGTGACCCGCGCGCTTGAGTGCCCGCGCGGTATGACTGCCGATGTAGCCCGCTCCGCCGATAACCAGAACTAACAAAGTATGTTCCTTTCCGATGAATCGATATCAAAAGGAGGGAACTTTTATTGTACACACCGACACCGCTGCCACGAGGAAACAAGGCACCGGTCGTTGTGACTTTGAGCTGGATCCCTGATCGCTTTCTGGACTGTTAACATAGGAACTCGCGGCAGCCTGCCGCTCTATCTCTCGCGGATGGGGAATCTATGACCGCAGACTTGGCAGATCAGAAATGCGTTCCTTGCCGTGGCGGCATACCCGCGCTACAAGGGGCAGAGTTGGAACGTCTTCACGCCCATGTTCCCAACTGGACAATCATCAACGGCCATCACATCCAACGCAAATTCAAATTCCCTGACTTCAAGCAGGCGCTGGACTTCGTCAACCGCGTCGGAGAGATTGCTGAGAGTGAGGGCCACCATCCCGACATTCTTCTGGCGTGGGGCAAAGCCGAGGTCACCTTATGGACTCACAAGATCGATGGCCTGACCGAGAGCGACTTCATCATGGCTGCAAAGATCGATCGACTCGTCGGGTCGTAGCGGTTACCCGAATCAGGCCGACGGCCGGTCTGTCTGGAATCGATTGGAGCGCAGCACCCACGCCAGTAGCCCTGCAGGAAGCAGCATAAAGAGCCCGGTTCCGGTGGCCATGGTTCTCGCCGGAATACCAGCATCAAGGAAGCGCCCGCAGAGATAAGCGGTGGTGGCGAAGGTCAAACTGGCCAATCCCAGGTCTGCAGAAAACACGCGTCCGCGAAAGCGGTCTTCTGTCCGCAACTGCAGCAGTGTAGTCGAGAACACCCAGACGGTTGATCCGCCCGCGTGTGCCAGCGCCGCGCACGCTGCCGCCACCCAGACCCTGTGGCTCACACCGATCAGCCCGTAGCCGACTGCGATCGTCAGGTAGCCAAGGAGGATTCCAAAGCGCAGCTTGTGGTCGTCCTCGCCGGCCCATCGCGCCGCCACCAGTGGCCCAACCAGCGCTCCGAGACCACGTCCTCCCAGCAGGATGCTCATGCCCAACATTGCGCCGCCGGCCGAGTCGATTCCCTTTCCATGAACCGCAAACTGCCGCGCACCCATCACCGTAAAAATCACCCAGCTCGGTCCGACCATCAGTTCGCCAGCCTTGGCGAATACGGCCGGTATTAGCGCGCGATGGCTTCGAATGTAGCGAATCCCCTCCATCACCGGAGAGAAATCGACTAGTTCCCGTAAACGCATGGGATGTGTGCCTTCCGCGTGTGGCTCGGCAAAGCGCATTCCACCGATCAGCACCGCCGATAGAAGAAATGACAAAGCGTTCAGGATGAATGCAGCGTCCCGCCCCATAAGCGCAGCGACCACGCCACCGACTGATGCGCCAATCATCAAGTTGACCGACCAGGTGGCCGACGACAGAGTATTGGCCACCAGGACTTCTCCACTTTCTGTGATGTTGGGTATTACCGCGCCGCGCGCTGGCTCAAAAAAAGCAGCCATCATCGTTTCCGCCAGCAATAGCGGATAGACCATCCATACCGTCGATCGCGACCGCACCAGCAGCATCGACAACACGACTACGCAACGGATCAAGTCCGCAGCGATCATGACGTGCTTGCGCTTAATCCGATCATTGACCACACCTGCCGTTGGCCCCACCAGCGTCTGGGGAAGAACCTGCAGAACCAGCGCCAACGCCACCGAGCCGGCATGTCCCGTCAACTGCAGCAACAACGTGTAGATCGAGAGCGTATACAGCCAGTCTCCGATCTCGCTCACAATCTGCGCCAGCCACAGCCGGCGGAAGTTGCGATTCCTCCGCACCAACCTCGCGTACGAGGTCAGCGAGATCGACAATGGTCCGTGCTCTGGTTCCGGTTCCATGCGAGGGGATTAATCTACAGGTTTCTGGAAGAGTTCAGTAAAAGATATGCAGAATTAACAGCAAACTAGATGCGCAGTTTTCGTTTGAGGTCTTCGGCGATCTGCTTTCCATGGAAGCGCCCGTTCTCGATGAATATCTCGTTCGTCCGCGAGCCGGCCACGATGACACCGGCAACGTATATCCCAGGTACGTTGCTCTCCAGCGACACCGGATCGCACACCGGGCGGCACTGCTGCTCGGACAACTCGATCCCCATGCTGCGTAGAAAATCGTAGTCCGGGTGATATCCAATCAGCGCCAACACAAAGTCGTTTTTCAGCCGAATCGGTCCGCCAGGTGTGACAACCACGACGTGATCAATCCCGATTTCCTGCACGTAGCTGTCGAAGTATGCCTCGATTTCTCCAGCCTTGACGCGGTTTTCCAGATCGGGCTTGATCCAATACTTTACGTGGTGATGAAGGTGCGATTCGCGGTGCACCAGAGTCACCCGCGACCCATGGCGCCATAAATCCAGCGCGGCGATCGCCGCCGAATTCTTGCCTCCGATGACCATCACGTCCGTGTCGTAGTAAGGATGGGGCTCCCCGTAGTAGTGCGAAACCTTGGGCAGCTCTTCTCCCGGAATATTCAGCTTGTTGGCCAGATCGTAGTATCCCGTCGACACGATCACTTTCTTCGCCAGATAGTCATGAGGACGGCCGGCACGGTCGGTCGCCGTAATGCTGAACTTCCCGTCGTCGCCCATGACAGTCTTCACCCACTCGTACTGGCGGAGGTCCAGATGATAGTGCTCCGAGACTCTGCGGTAATATTCGAGCGCTTCTTCGCGCGTTGGTTTCTGCAGCGCGGTGGTGAAGGGAATTTCGCCAATCTCGAGCAGTTCCGGTGTCGTGAAGAACGTCATATTTGCCGGATAGTGAAACAGCGAATTCACCAGGCATCCCTTGTCGAGCACGATGACCTTCAACCCCATCTTCTGCGAGTCGATGGCGCACGCCAGACCGGTCGGTCCCGCCCCAATCACCAGCACATCGGCATTCATGTCGCCATGCGGTTTCTTCTTTGCTTTCGCCAAGGTATCGATGTCTTCGGCGGTCAGGAAGTCGGGAATGGAATTGGGCGTAGACACTGTTGCAGAAAAGAAGGCTTGATCGCGAGACGCAGCCGGATGATTCTAGCATGCACGACACCTCGGGAAGAAAGGGCGAAAGCTCTCCCATCGCAGGGGACACGGCGCGGCGATATAATCTGCGGTTGCCTTTCATATCTCCGCCCGACTTGAGGAGCTTCATGTCTGCGCCTACCGAAACTGCCACAAAGATGCGCATTGAGTCCGACAGCATGGGAAAAATCGAGGTGCCATCCAACGTTTATTGGGGAGCCCAGACTCAGCGTTCGCTGCTGCACTTCAACATCGGCCGCGACACCATGCCCCCGGAATTGATCCGCGCCTTCGGGACTTTGAAGAAGGCCTGCGCGCTCGTCAATCAGGACCTCGGCAAGCTGCCGGCTGACAAGGCTAAGCTCATCGTGCAGGCCGCCGACGAGGTCATCGCCGGCAAGCTGAACGACCAGTTCCCTCTTCGCATATGGCAAACCGGCAGTGGCACCCAGACCAACATGAACGTGAACGAGGTCATCTCGAACCGCGCCATCGAGATCTCCGGCGGCGAGATGGGATCGAAGAAGCCGGTCCATCCCAACGATCACGTCAACATGTCGCAGTCGTCGAACGATACGTTCCCCGCGGCCATGCACATCGCGGCCGCGGAGCGCGTGAAGAATGCTCTGATTCCGGCAGTGAATACAGTCCGCGACGCCATCGCCGCCAAGGCGAAGGAATTCGACAACATTGTCAAAATCGGGCGCACGCACCTGCAGGATGCAGTTCCTTTGACCATCGGACAGGAATTCGGCGGCTGGGCCAGCCTGCTGCACCGCGACATTCAACGCCTGGAGCAAGTGCTCGAGGGACTCTACGACCTTGCCATCGGCGGCACAGCCGTCGGCACGGGACTCAACACGCACCCGGAATTCGCTGAGCGCGCCGCCAAAAAGATTGCGGAATTGACCGGACTTCCCTTTCGTTCGCACGGCAACAAGTTCGCCGCACTCTCGGCGCACGACGAAATCGTGTTCGCGCAAGGTGCAATGGAAACTCTGGCCGCCTCGTTCATGAAGATTTCCAACGACATCCGCTGGCTCGCTTCAGGACCACGATGCGGCCTGGGCGAACTGACAATTCCGGAGAACGAACCCGGATCCTCGATCATGCCCGGGAAGGTGAATCCTACCCAGTGCGAAGCCATGACCATGGTCTGCGTGCAAGTTCATGGAGCTACCGCAGCCGTGGGCTTCGGCGGATCGCAAGGCAACTTCGAGCTCAACGTCTTCAAGCCAGTGATCATTTACAACTTCCTGCACTCGGTCACGCTGATCACCGACGCCTGCCACGGCTACGTCGAATACATGATCAAGGGCATCGAAGTCGACCGCGCGAAAGTTGACTGGTACGTAAAGAATTCGCTGATGCTGGTCACGGCGCTCGCCCCGAAAGTCGGTTACGACAACGCCGCCAAGATCGCCCATACGGCCCACGTCGAGCATTCCAGCTTGCGGGAAGCCGCGTTGAAGTTGGGACACTTGACGGGCGAGGAATTCGACCAGCTCGTCAAGCCGGAAAAGATGACGCATCCATAAGCGTCCGCTAGGATTTCACTACTTCAACAGATTCGGGGATTTCTGCGGGCGCGCTTATCTCCTTTTTCGGTGAAGTCGTGATCACGACTACGCTCACCAACACCAGAACCGTCCCTGCAATCGTCCGCGCTCCAATCGCCTCTCCACCGAAGAAATATCCCAGCACCACCGCAACCACCGGATTCACATACGCATACGTCCCCACCCTCGTGGGGGACTCGTGATGGAGGAGCCAAACGTAAGCCGTGAACGCAATGATCGACCCGGCGACGATCAAGTAGACCAGCGCTACCCAAGCCTTCATAGACACAGCCTGCATCCGGAATCCATGGAATTCCCCAAGCGCCGCCGCCGTCAATGCCAGCAACACTCCGCCAGCCAACATCTGCGCGCCAGAACTCATCGCCTTGGAAGCGGGTAACGGCAGTTTCTTCGTCAGCGCCGCTGCCACGGACCAACTGATCGCCGCCACAACCAACGCGACCGCTCCCAGCGGATCGATGGGCGCATCGCCAAAGCTGATCCCACGGCTCACCAGCACCGCCACACCGCCGATCCCGATCAACAGTGCCAACCCCAGCCGCGCGGTAAGCCGCTGCGTCTTCATGATCAGGATTTCCGAGATCGTCATGAACACCGGGATCGTCGCCATCATCACCGCCGCAATTCCCGACGGCACCCGTCGCTCCGCCCAGAAAAGCAGCCCGTAGTCCAACACGAAGATCAGCACGGCCAGCAGCCCGGCCGAGAGCCACTGGCGCCATGTGGGCGACTCAGTCCCTGACGTACGCAACCAGGCGTACATTGCAAATCCGGCGATCAGAAACCGCAGCGCCGCCAGCAGAAACGGCGGAACTTCACGCACGCCCACCCGGATCGCCAGAAATGTCGATCCCCACACGAGGTAGATGATGGCGAAGGCCAGCAGTACCTTCCACATCCGGGGATGAGTGGCGGTGTCCATGCTCTGTAGTGATCCGTTTCGATTAGATCACCGCAGCCCGCGGAGCGCGCACACCTGCCGCATAAAAAGAATTTATGAGGGTATGGGGGGAGATGCTCGGCAGGAACCGGGCTACTTCTTCAGCAGGCTGGTATGGCTGGCCACGCATTGCCATTTGCCCTGATCGATCACCCACGTGTCAGTGAATCGCCCTGTATGATCGTAGGGTTTTCCCTGATAGGTTCCCTGCGTGTGATAAATCCCGGTGACGATTGCGGTGTCGCCGTAGAAGTTAATCTTCAGATCCTGAATATTCGCCTGACTCGGCTTGAAGCGCGGATCCTTAATGTCCGCCAGAAACTTCTGCTTGTCGCTGACCTCTCCGTCCCACTCCGTGTTCACGAAGCGGCTTGACACTAAGGCATCCAGGGCGGCCGAGTCGCGGTTGACCTGTGCCTCATTCCAGAGGCGTTCGAGGATCTGGATCTTGCTCTCGCGAGGATCTCCGTGCTGCGCCGACGCGCCGGTCGCGCCAAGGGTCAGAACCAGGCCGCAGATAATGGAGCGGAGCATGAGCTTGCACGCCCGCCGCAGCGAACGTGCGTTGACAATAACAATGAGGATTGGCCCGACGCTATGGAAATGCGGGCGAATGGGTTACGAACGTCATGACCAAAAGTGCGATAAGGCCTTTTCCATCAGTGGATTGCGTGAATTGGACAAGATTCCAACCCCGTCCAGCAACTAGAACGCCCAGCGCAGCAGCAGCGCCCCGATGGTAAAGCCCGCTCCCACGGACGCCACCAGCACCAGGCTTCCCTTCTTCAGTCTGCCCTCTTCCACCGCCGTAGCCATAGCCAGTGGTATCGTCCCCGCCGTTGTATTGCCATAGCGGTCAATGTTGGTGATGACAGTCTCCGGACGCAGCCCCAACCGCTCGGCGGTCGCATTGATGATGCGCAAGTTCGCCTGGTGTGGGATAAAAACTTCTACATCCGATGCCTTCAGCCCATTCCGTTCCAGCAGTTCCTGGCACAGTTCCGTCTGTTTGCGAACCGCGAACTTGAACACCTGCTGCCCATCCTGATGCACGAAGTGCATCTTCTTCTCCACGGTGTCCTTGCTGGTCGGATGCAAACTGCCGCCGCCCGGCATGAAGAGGTAGCCTCCGCCCGAGCCATCCACTTCGTGGATGAAGTCGATCAGTCCCTCCGACTCGTTCTCGGCGGGCTCCAGAATTGCCGCGCCCGCCCCGTCGCCAAAAAGAATGCAAGTCGCACGGTCGGTGTAGTCGATGATCGACGACATCACATCCGATCCAATCACCAGAATGCGTTTGTGCGTCCCGCTGGCGATGAATTGCGCGCCCACCTGCAGCGAATACACAAAAGCCGAACAAGCTGCCGACAGATCGAATCCCCACGCGCCTGTCGCACCCAGCTTGTTCTGCACCACGCACGCCGTCGATGGAAACAGCATATCGGGGGTGACCGTGCCCACAATAATCGCCTCGATCTGGCTCGCCTCCAGCCCGCGCTGGGCCAACGCCCGGCGTGCCGCCTCCACCGCCAGATCGCTTGTGGCCACACCCTTCTCAGCAATATGACGCTCGCGAATCCCCACCCGCGTCATAATCCATTCGTTGTTGGTATCGACCATCTGCTCAAGGTCGGCATTGGTAAGCAGGCGAGGGGGCACGTACGTGCCCAGGGCACTGATCTTGGCGCGGATCGGTTTGCTCAATCGGAATCCCTCAGAGAAGATGATTCATTTTGAAGGAATGCCGGGAGAATGTCTAACCGAACACCGACCTTCAGAGGTCGGATGTCCGGGCTTCCCTCGCTGCGCAGGCGGAAGGCAAACAGCGAATGAGTGTCTCAATTCTGAGATCCGAAGTCCGATCAGGATTCCGCGCCCGACGCCTGAGTCTAAATCTCCCACCGCATCAGCGTCGCTCCAGAAGTAAACCCGGCACCCACTGCGGCGATCAGCAGTTTATTGCCCTTTTTCAACTTGCCTTCCTCGATCGCGGTCTGCATCGCGATGGGAATCGTTCCCGCCGTGGTATTGCCGAAGCGATCGATATTCACGATCACTTTCTCCATCGGCATACCCAGTCGGTCGGCCGTCGCCGTGATGATCCGTTTATTCGCCTGGTGGGCAATGAAGCAGTCGACGTCGGCCCCCGTCAGCTTGTTCCGCTCCAGCACCCGCTCCGTCATCTCCGCCATTTTCTTCACCGCGTACTTGAACACGTTCTTCCCATCTTGATGGATGTAATGCATCTTCAGATCTACGGTTTCATGACTCGCCGGATTCAGACTTCCGCCACCCGGCATGAAGAGATACTGTCCGCCCATTCCCTCCACTTGGGCTACATGATCGATCACGCCCTCGCCTTCCTCGCCCGGCTCCAGCAGGACAGCCCCGGCGCCATCTCCGAAAATGATGCACACGGCCCGGTCCGTGTAATCGGTCATGGACGAGTTAACGTCCGATCCAATCACCAGAACTTTCTTGTATTGCCCCGACTCCACGAACTTCACGCCCGTATTTAGCGCATACACAAATCCCGAGCATCCTGCCGAGACATCGAATCCCCATGTGTTCTCGATCCCGAGCTTGTGCTGAACCAGGCAGGCCGTCGACGGATACATCATGTCGGGCGTAACCGTTCCGACCACGATGAGATCCACTTCCTGCAGGTCAAAAGGATGGGTCTCAAGCAGGTTCTTGACGGCCGCAACCGCCAGATCGCTGGCGGCTACGCCCTTGTCAACAATGTGCCGTTCGCGGATTCCAACCCGTTCGAGAATCCATTCGTTGGTGGTGTCGACCATCTTCTCGAGGTCGGCGTTGCTGAGAACGCGCGGCGGAACATATGTGCCGAGCGCTGTGATTTTGGCGCGCGTGCGTGTAGTCAATGAGGGCTCCTGCAAAATATGAAACCCAGTATTTTGCAGGATTGCAGCCAGAATGTCTAACGAAACACACCCGAACGCCTTAAGCAGCTGCCCGATGGCGTTCGTGCTCCATCCACTCGAGAATGAAGTCTGGGCAGGAAATGATTCCAAAACTGTTCTTCTCTCCGTCGATCAGATAAAAGAGCGCGGCCCGATCGATCTCCTCCAACTTCGCCAAACTCAACAGGGGCCATAGTCCGCACGATCTCGCGGAGCGCACGAGTTGATCCAGATAGTCCAGATGCCCCTGAAACAGCTTTCCTGAAACTCGAATGGTAACGTTGGACGCGGAGGAGGAAGGACTGCGACGATTCATGATTTCCCTCGGGTGGGTCATTTGAATTGCTATTTCTATAGATGACCCAAGGGAACCGTTCCTGCAAAGAAAGTGGTAAAGAAAAGTAAATGTCGGGAATCGAAGGTTGGGAGACGACTCAGTAGGGCTGGCAGAAAAAAAGTCAGGCACCGGGCACTCACTGCACACGCAAGAGCCCGTTACCGTTGCTTCCTTCCGGACCTGGCGGGGTTGGCGGGAGTACGTCGCGTAAGACCGATACCTGACCTACGTCATTCTAGCATCCGCCCTCGAGAGCGCACGCGCACCGACACTGAAGAAATCTCGCGAGGACGCCGATAACTAGAACACTATCGCTGCAATTGCGAGGAAGCCATGGCGCGCTGCGAACGGCTCGATGGATGCCCTTTCTTCAAGAACCTCGAACACCTTCCCATGACGGCCGAGCACCTTGCAGCTGCCTACTGCAATGGCGACAACACTGGTTGCGCCCGGCTCTGGGTCGTCGCCAACGGCATCCTGCCTCCTGATGATCTCTTTCCGAACGAAAGGGACCGAGCCCTGAGGATTCTCGCCGAAGCCGGAAGGCCGCCAACCGCCGTTTTCCATATCGCGCGGTCTGGAAAGAGAGAGGCGAACCACTGACGCCCGCGGGGCACTCGCGCACTCACATAGCCTTCTCCTTTTCGGGGAGAGCGTCGGCAGCCTGGCGTGCGGAATTGACTTCTGGGTAAGCTCAACATTCCAAAAGCCCAAAGAGAGGTTGGGTATCCTCCAAAGAAGTTTCCGCGTGCGATGTGACCTTCGGTGCAAGAAATCGCTTCCTGGCCCTTCCTTTTCTAGAGCAGATTGTCGAACATAGGAGATTCAGCCCTGAAACCGCCCACCATGTCTTCGGCCTCCACCATTTCGGGCGCAATTCCGTTACAGCGGGCAATCGACTATTACTTCCAGCTCTCCCTGTATCTCCTTGTTTTGACTGGTTTTGCCACCTTGGCGGGAACCGGCGGGCTGGATCTTCCTTCCGTGCTTCTAGTCGGGCTGGCTCTGGCCTTTCGCGGTTACCTCCTTGCTAAGCGACGCACCCTGATCATCCCTGAGCGATGGACGACGCCCCTGTCGATCGCCTACTTCGCCTTCTTTGCCTTTGACTATTTCGTCGTCTCGCGGAGCTTTCTTCCAGCTACGGTGCACCTCTCGCTGTTCGGCGTTGTCGTCAGGACGTTCTCCCTTCGCCGCGAACGAGATCACCTTATGCTGGCGATCCTGGCGTTCCTCATGGTGCTCGCCTCCGCAGTGCTGACCGTCGACAGCATTTTCTTGCTATCCTTCGCGGCTTTCATGCTGATGGCTGTGGCGACGTTTGTACTACTGGAGATGCGCCGATCGGGGCTGGCCGCGACCATCCAGGCTCGCCATTCCAGTGACCCGCAGGAGCATCGCCACTTTGCCTTTGCCCTGGTCCGCTTCGCGCCCGCGCTGATGCTGATGATCCTGATCGCCGGAGCCGCGTTGTTCTTCGTCATGCCCCGCATTTCCGCTGGATATCTTGGCGGATACTCTTTCGGCACCGACTTCGCCTCCGGCTTTAGCGACCGCGTTCAGTTGGGGCGCATCGGCGAGATTCAACTGTCGAACGCTGTCGTGATGCATATCCAGATCGAAGAAGACACAACAGGAAACCACGACTTGTACTGGCGAGGCGTCTCTCTGGCCAACTTCGACGGACACACTTGGTCGAGCCCGCGCGAACAATTCATGCTCTCCCGCCAGCCCGATACCAGTTTCGCCCCGCCTCGGAATGGCAACATCCCGCGCTCGTACGACTACGCCAGCCTGCAGCGCCAGAAAATCGTCCGCTACCGCGTGCTGATGGAACCCATCGGAACGAACGTCTTCTTCCTCGCTCCCTGGGCGAGAAGCGTCCGCGGAGACTATCGGCTCCTCGCTGGCGATGTCGGCGGCGCGGTCTACAACTTCGATTCGCAACATGCCATCAGCAAATACGATGCCTCGTCTGACATTGCGACGCCGTCGCAAGCAGAACTGCGAAGCGCGGGACGCAACTACCCGTGGCAAATCACATCCTCCTACTTGCGACTGCCAGACGTTGATCCCCGCATCGCGCAACTGGCCTCGCAAGTCACCAGTTCCGCTGGCAACGAATTCGACAAAGCCTCAGCGATCGAAAACTACCTCCGGACGCACTATGTCTACACGCTGGCGCTGCCGCGCAACGAACTGAAAGACCCGATCGCAAATTTTCTATTCGAACGCAAGCAAGGCCACTGCGAGTACTTCGCCTCGTCGATGGCGATAATGCTGCGCACGCTCGGCATCCCGTCGAGAGTTGTGACTGGCTTTCACGGCGATGAGTTTAACGACATCACGGGAAGCTACATCATCCGGGCGAAGAATGCGCACGCTTGGGTCGAAGCCTACTTTCCCATTTACGGCTGGCAAACGTTTGACCCAACGCCATCCTCCAGCGATTCGACTCCGCAAGGATGGTCTCGCGTCTCGCTCTACATTGATGCTATGGCCTCGTTCTGGCGCGATTGGGTCGTCAGCTATGACAGCTCCAACCAGTACACGCTGAGCCGAGCCGCCATCACCGGTTCGCGCAGTATGTGGGAAGGCGCACGCCAATGGGCTCGATCACACTATGCTTCGATGCTCGCATGGGCGCGCCGCAGTCAGGAGAGAGTTGAGAACTCCCCGCGGCGCTGGACAATCATCGGGAGCGCGATCGTTCTGGTCTTGATGTTTGCAGCGAATCTCGGGCGCATCGCGGCCTTCCTGCACCGCGTTTGGGTGAAAGCTCACCCAGAAAGCTCGCCGCAACAGGTTGCTTCCATCTGGTATCAGCGCATGGCCCGCATTCTGGCGAGGCGAGGGATGCAAAAACGAGAGTCGGAGACACCGCAGGAATTCGCACTGAAGATCGCAGACAAGAGAATCAGTCTGCAGGTTGCGCAATTCACGCTGGCATACGAATCGGCCCGCTTCGGAAACTCCGTGGAAGATGCGCGCCGGCTGCCTGAACTTCTGGCAAATCTCCGGGCAGCTATGCGATCCGAGTAGGCTGGGTCTGCGCTGATTCGACCCGCGCTGGGACGCTGAGACCCCTCAAATACTGATCGACGCACGCCGCCGCCTTCCGGCCCTCTGAAATCGCCCACACCACAAGGGACTGGCCGCGGCGCATGTCTCCCGCGGCAAAAACGCCTGGGACTGACGACATGTAGTTCTCATCGGTGGCGATGTTGCCACGATTGTCGAGCTGCACTCCCAATTGCTCGATCATCCCGCCCCGCACAGGACCGAGGAAGCCCATCGCGATCAGGACCAGATCCGCGTCCATCGTGAACTCAGTCCCTGCGATTGGATCGAACTTCGGCGGTGGACCAACCCGCACCGCGTGCAACCGCTTCACATTTCCGTTCTCGTCGCCAGTGAAACCCGTAGTGGCAATACTCCAGTCCCGAACGCCACCCTCCTCGTGAGCGGCCTCCGTGCGAAGCTGCAGCGGCCACATGGGCCAAGGAGTCTGAGGAGAACGCTCCTCCGGCGGCTTCGGCATGATCTCGAACTGGTGCACCGAAGCCGGCTTCTGGCGATGAGTCGTTCCCAGGCAGTCGGCGCCGGTGTCTCCGCCTCCGATGATGACCACGCGCTTCCCTGCTGCAAGAATCTCCACGACGGAGTCGATCGCATCGCCCAGGCAGCGCTTGTTCTGCTGCGGCAGGAACTCCATGGCGAAGTGAATTCCCTTCAGCTCGCGGCCGGGAATCCTTAAATCGCGCGGCTGCTCTGCTCCCCCTGCAAGCACGAGAGCGTCGAAGTCGCGCCGCAGGTCCTCGACCGCAACGTTTGCACCAACGTGAGCGTTGGTAACGAATTTCACGCCTTCCGCAGTCATCTGCTCAAGGCGGCGATCGATGATGTGCTTCTCCAGCTTGAATTCGGGAATGCCGTAGCGAAGCAATCCCCCAATGCGATCCGCCTTCTCATAAACGGTGACGGCGTGCCCTGCACGGCACAACTGTTGGGCCGCGGCGAGTCCAGCAGGACCCGAACCTACGATCGCCACGCTCTTGCCGCTGCGCTGCTTCGGAAGAACCGGATGAATCCATCCCTCCAGAAATCCGCGCTCGACAATATTCTTCTCGTTCTGCTTGATCGTCACTGGAGGCGCAGTAATTCCAAGAACACACGCCGTCTCGCACGGCGCAGGACAAATACGGCCAGTGAACTCCGGGAAATTGTTAGTGGCATGCAACTGGCGAACCGCTTCCTTCCAGTGCCCGCGATAGACATGATCGTTCCAGTCGGGGATGAGGTTGTTCACCGGACACCCCGTCTGGCAGAAGGGCACGCCACAATCCATGCAACGCGCTCCCTGCTTGCGCAACTCCGCTTCTGGAAAGTCCTGATAAATCTCGAACCAGTCGTTCACCCGTTCAAGCACAGGTCGGCGCGGAGCCAGTTCGCGGGAGTAATCCATGAATCCAGTGGTCTTACCCATGGTGCACCTGCTCCGCGTTGGCTAGAACCGCTTCGCCGGGTATGTAGGCCTGATCGACGCGAGGAACACCCAGGACGCGTTTGTACTCGTGCGGGAAGACCTTGATGAAGCGCGATACCACCTCGTGCCAGTTGTCGAGGATCCACTTCGCGCGCTGGCTGCCGGTGAATTCCTGATGTCTGCGAATCAGATCAAGCACAAGTTGAACATCCTTCGCTTCCGTAACCGGCTCCAGATCAACCGACTCTAGGTTGCAGCGCTTCTCAGTGAAGTCCCCGTTTTGATCGAACACGTATGCAATGCCACCGCTCATCCCGGCGGCGAAGTTCCGCCCACATGATCCAAGCACTACCACCAGGCCGTTGGTCATGTACTCGCAGCCATGATCGCCGACACCTTCCACCACGGCCGTCGATCCGGAGTTGCGAACCGCAAAGCGTTCGCCTGCGACGCCATTAAAGAAAGTCTCACCGCTGGTCGCACCGTATAGGGCAACGTTGCCAATGATGATGTTTTCCTCGGCGGCGAAGGTTGAACCAGCTGGCGGATAGACAATAATTCGTCCGCCAGAAAGGCCCTTGCCGACATAGTCGTTGGCTTCGCCCTCCAGTTTGAGCGTGACGCCTTTCGTCAGAAATGCACCGAGACTCTGCCCCGCCGACCCAGCGAGATGAATTTTGATCGTGTCGTCCGGCAGGCCAGCCGATCCATAGCGGCGCGCGATCTCGCCGCTCAAAATGGCCCCGACGGAACGATGCGTATTCCGCACGGGCAAATTGACTTCGACGGAACTGAGACTTAATAGCGCGTCGAGTGAATGCTCCACCAGTTGATGGTCCAGCGCAGTGTCGAGCCCGTGATCCTGCGGCTGTACGCAGCGACGGGCGACGCGGGAAGGAACCGGCGGGCTGTAGAGGATGGCTGAGAAGTCGATGCCGCGCGCCTTCCAGTGATCCTTCCAGTGCGCGACCGCAGTGTCGACGTCCAGCATGTCTACGCGCCCGATCATCTGGTCCATCGAGCTGAAGCCCATTTCCGCCATGTACTGGCGAACCTGCTCGGCGATGAAGAAGAAGAAATTGATGACGTGCTCCGGCTGTCCCTGGAATTTCTGCCGAAGCACAGGATCTTGCGTCGCGATGCCCACCGAGCAAGTATTCAGATGGCACTTCCGCATCATGATGCAGCCCATCGCGATGAGCGGAGTCGTAGCGAAACCGAATTCCTCTGCCCCCAACAGCGCGGCAATCGCGACGTCTCGGCCGGTCTGCAGCTTGCCGTCGGTCTGAACTCGAATGCGGCTGCGCAGGTCGTTCAACACCAGCACCTGCTGCGTCTCCGCCAACCCAAGTTCCCAGGGAATTCCCGCATGCTTGATGGAACTCAGCGGCGATGCGCCAGTCCCGCCGCTGTCCCCGCTGATGAGGACGACATCGGCATGTGCCTTTGCGACGCCTGCCGCGACGGTTCCCACGCCGACTTCAGCCACCAACTTCACGGCAATCCGCGCTTGCGGATTCACGTTCTTCAGGTCGTAGATCAGTTGAGCCAGATCTTCGATGGAATAGATGTCGTGATGCGGAGGCGGCGAGATCAGTCCGACGCCGGGGATCGAATGCCGCAAGCGCGCGATGATTTCATCCACCTTGTGTCCGGGAAGCTGGCCACCCTCGCCCGGCTTGGCTCCTTGCGCCATCTTGATCTGGAGTTCGTCGGCGTTAACGAGATAATTCGCCGTTACGCCAAAGCGCGCGGACGCAACCTGCTTCACCGCGCTGCGACGCAAATCGCCATTCGGATCCGGCTTGAAGCGCTCTTCGTCCTCCCCGCCCTCGCCCGTATTCGACTTCCCTCCGATACGGTTCATCGCGATCGCAAGAGTTTCATGCGCTTCTTTGCTGATCGAGCCGAACGACATGGCCCCGGTCGTAAACCGTTTGACGATCTCCTTCGCGGGCTCGACTTGGTCCAGCGGAACCGGCGCAGCGCTTTTCTTCAACTTCATCAAGCCGCGCAGAGTGCATAGTTGAGCGCTCTGCTTGTCGATGAGATCGGTGTATTCCTGGAACGTTTTGAAATTGCTCTCCCGGACCGCGTGCTGAAGCTTGCTGATCGTCTGCGGATTCAGCAGGTGGTATTCCCCGTTGACACGCTGGTGATAGTTGCCGCCCACCGCCAGTTCAGTCTCGAAGTCGGTGAGCGGCCGGAAGGCGTACTCGTGCTTCAGCACCGCTTCATTCGCCAACACCTGGAGCCCAATGCCCTGAATGCGCGAGGTTGTGCCGGAGAAATAGGCATCGACCAGTTCCTTGTTCAGGCCGATGGCTTCGAAAACCTGCGCTCCCTGATAGCTCTGCAGGGTCGAAATCCCCATCTTGGAGAAAGTCTTCAGCAGGCCCTTCTTGATGGCTTTCAGGAAGTGCTTGACCGCGAGCTCAGGCGTGATGGCCTCGCCCAATTCGCCCCGCAAGGCCAGGTTCTCGACGCTCTCGAGGGCAAGATACGGATTGATCGCGCTGGCTCCATATCCGCTGAGGAGCGCGAAGTGCATCACCTCGCGCGGTTCACCCGATTCTGTGATCAACGCCACCTGCGTGCGTGTCTCCTCGCGCACCAACAGGTTGTGCACAGCGGCGAGCGCAAGAAGGCAAGGAATCGGCGCCAAGTCCTTGTCGACGCCTCGATCGGAGAGAATCAGCAGCGAATATCCCGCCTTGACTGCGAATGAAGCCCGCTGACACAGTTCGTCGAGGGCGCGCTTCAATCCCGCTTCGCCGTCGCTGGCGCGGAAGAGCGCCGGCAACGTTGTGGCCAGCAGATCGCGGTTCGAAACCCGACGCAGTTTTTCGAGTTCACGATTCGTCAGCAGCGGATGCGCCAGCTTCAGCATGTGGCAGTTCTCAGGCGCTTCCTCGAGAATGTTGCGCTCGCTGCCGATGTAGCTGATCAGCGACATCACCATCTCTTCGCGAATAGGATCGATGGGCGGATTCGTCACCTGCGCGAAGAGTTGCTTGAAGTAGTTGAACAGCGATTGCGGTCTGTCTGACAGGCACGCGAGCGGCGTATCCGTTCCCATCGAGCCGATGGGCTCCTCACCTCGGGTCGCCATGGGGGCGAGGATCATTCGCAGATCTTCATCTGAATAGCCGAAGGCGCGCTGTCGTCGCAGCAGGGTCTCGGCGTCGGGATTATGCATTCGGGACGGCTCGGGAAGTTGGTCGATCGTGATCTGATTTTCTTTGAGCCACTCCGCGTAGGGCTGCCGTGAGGCCAGCGACTGCTTAATCTCTTTGTCTGAGATGATGCGCCCTGCGACGGTATCGACGAGAAACATCTTGCCCGGCTGAAGGCGCCCTTTCCTCTTCACCTGCTCGGGCGGAACATCCAGCACGCCCGCTTCGGAAGCCATGACAACCAATCCGTCGTTCGTAACGACGTACCGCCCTGGACGAAGTCCATTGCGATCAAGCGTTGCGCCAATCACGCGGCCGTCCGTAAACGCGATGGCAGCAGGACCGTCCCACGGCTCCATCACGCACGCGTGATATTCGTAGAAGGCGCGCTTCTCTGGCTTCATATGCGGATTCCCCGCCCAAGCTTCCGGAATCAGCATGGCCATCGCGTGCGGCAGGCTTCGTCCACCCTGCACCAGCAATTCCACAGCGTTGTCGAAATTGGCCGAGTCACTGCCATTCGGCGCGATGATCGGATGAAGCTTCTTGATGTCATCGCCGAAGAGCGGCGAATTGAGCAATGACTGGCGGGCGTGCATCCAGTTCACATTGCCCCGCAAGGTGTTGATCTCGCCGTTGTGGGCGATGTATCGATAAGGATGTGCCCGGTCCCAACTGGGAAAAGTATTCGTTGAAAAGCGCTGATGCACCAGACACAACGCGCTGGTGACATCGGGGTCCGATAGTTCGCGATAGAAATTCGCGATCTGCTGAGCCAGCAACAATCCTTTGTAGACAATCGTCCGGCAGGAGAGCGACGGGAGATAGAACATCTCTGCGTCTTCCATGCCTGAAGCGCGAATCTCACTCTCGGCGCGCTTGCGGACGACGTAGAGCTTCCGCTCGAAAGCGTCCTCGTCCATGCCCGATGCACAGCCTATAAATATCTGCTGGATGTACGGCTGGGAGGCACGCGCGACACGCCCGATAGCGGATGCGTAGACCGGCGTATCGCGCCAGCCGAGCAGCGTCAGGCCTTCTTCCTTGAGGATGCGCTCGAGAATGCCTTCGGATGTGAGCCGCTGATGCTTTTCGACCGGCAGAAATGTCATGCCAACGGCGTACGTACCCGGCTTGGGCAAAGAGAAACCGAGTTTCTCGCATTCCCGCGCGAAGAACTTGTGGGGAATCTGGATCAGAACGCCGGCACCGTCGCCGGTCTCCGGATCGCAACCGCAGGCACCGCGATGGGCCAGGTTGAGAAGAACCTGTATGCCCTTCTTGATGATGTCGTGACTCTTCTCGCCGGAGATACTGGCCACGAACCCGATGCCACACGCGTCGTGCTCGTGCGCCGGATCATACAGCCCTTGCGCCGGCGGCAAACCATTCTTCGGGTTGGGACGCGTCATCTCGGACTCCGCCTCAATAGAGTTCTGAATTGTCAGGATCGCCTGCTCTTAGGCGCACCGGCAGGGCGAAGGCACGGCACACTTCTGCTCAGGACCAATCATTCCAACTTATGTTAATAGGCTCGGCAGGCAGGAAAGTACAATGCAGAATTTCGATGGGTCTCATAAAAAATTTTGGAGGAGACGGAACCGCATGGGACCGAGGAATTAACGGCCGATTCAAGGGGAGTCCGCTATAATCTCAACATCCCATGGACTTTGATCAACTCATTACTTTCCTGGAAGTTGCCAGGCAGGGCAGTTTCTCGCGCGCCGGCGAGAAGGTGTTTCGCTCGCAATCCGCGGTGAGCGCCCAGATTCGACAACTTGAGCAGGAGTACGGCGATCGGTTACTGGACCGGTCCGGAAAGACCGTCAAACTCACGCCTGCCGGACAGGTATTTTACGAGTACGCGGAGCGTCTGAAGGCGCTCCGCGATGAGTCCTTAACGGCAGTCGCCGATCACAGCGGCACGCCTCGCGGAACCCTGCGGGTAGGTGCGAACGAGGCCACCTGCCTGTATGTTCTGCCGGAGGTCTTTGCCGAATACTGCCGGCGCTATCCTCCCGTGCAAATCAGTATCTATCGGAACTTCAGCTACAAGATCGTGGAGAAATTAGAGAACGGCGAAGTGGAGATCGGAATCCTCACCCTGCCGATTCAGTCTCCCAGCCTGAAGATCCAGCCGATTTTCCGCGACAAGCTGATGCTGATGGTGAGCCCGAAGAATCCGCTGGCCAAGCACAAAGTGGTGCCGGTGAGTGAGATCGTCAAGCAGCCGCTGCTGTTCCCGAAGACCGGACACACCCGTCGACTTCTCGACAAGCTGTTCCGTCCCTACGGCGCGGAGGTCCAGGTCCGCATGGAGTTGCCGAGTATTGGCATGATCAAGAGCTTCGTGGCAGCGGATCTGGGAATATCGCTGATCAGTGCGACGTTTGCCAAAGATGAAGTCGAGAGCGGACGCGTAAAGTTGATCGATCTGCAAGACGCCACGTTGTACCGTGAGCTCGCGTTGGCCTATCGCCGGGACAGAACACTGTCGGTGGCATCGACGGCGTTTGTTGCCCTTTTGCGCCAGTCGGCTGCGCAGATCAAAAAGTCAGAAGCGTAGAAAACTTTAACGCGAAATTTCGATGCAGTTCATCAGAATTTTGAATTTCCCATCAGGCCTCCGGCTCTCTACCCTTACCGTGTAGGTTTGTAGCGTACTTAATGAACACCCTCGTCCAGAAGGCGACCCGAATTACATCGACAGGCACAGGCATGTCGACACGAATTACGTGTCTTCTGGAGGACGGGATCGGATAACCAGTAAAGCAATCTTAAGCAAGCTCACCGAACCCACCGCCAGAAGCGATCTGGCGGTGGGTTTTTGCTTTTGGGCGATATTCGAGAAAGGGAGCAGTGCAAATGAGCGGCGTACAGCGACAAAGCAGATTCGAACGCGACGATGATGTAGTAGTGATGAAGTTCGGCGGTACCTCGGTCGAGGATGCTGCGGCCATCCGCCGACTGATCACGATCGTACAAAGCCGGCTGAGTGCCAAGCCAATAGTGGTCGTGAGTGCATTGGCAAAAGTCACCGATCAATTGTTGGAAGCGGGACACTCGGCCGCCGAGGGACGTCTGGGATCAGCGCTGGAAGCAGTGCGCAGTATTTACGTTAGGCATGAGCAGATCGCAGATTCCCTGTTGAACAGTCCTGCTTACGGATCTCTGGATCGCGAGCTACGAAGCGAGTTCCAGGCACTGGAGTTATTTCTGCAGGAACTGGAGCGGTCCCGGCATTTTGATCCGAAGGCTCAGGATCGCCTACTGAGTTTCGGCGAATGTTTCTCGAGCGCTCTAATTGCCGTGGCGCTTTGTGAGGCTGGACTCGATGCCGCACATGTCGATGCACGCCAGTGTGTCGTCACTGACGACCGTCATGGGTGTGCGACTCCCCTCTGGGATGTCACCAATCAACGAGTGCGCGACACCTTGAATTCACTTCTCGATGTCGGACAAGTCCCTGTTATGGGCGGTTTCATTGCCTCGACGGTCGACGGTGTGTCTACAACTCTCGGCCGCGGCGGATCAGACTTCAGCGCCGCAATCGTAGGCGCGGCTATTGGCGCTTCGCGAGTCGAGATCTGGACCGATGTCGACGGCGTGATGACGACCGATCCGCGACTTTGTCCCGACGCGCGGGTCATTCGCAGACTGAGCTTCGACGAGGCGGCCGATCTGGCGCACTTCGGCGCCAAGGTGCTGCATCCAGCGACAGTAACTCCTGCCATGAGAGAGAACATCCCTGTCTACGTGTTGAACTCCCGCCGGCCCGACGGTCACGGCACCGAAATCGTCGCCAGGGCAAGTACCGGCAACCGCGTCAGTGCCATTACGGCCAAACGCAACGTGGCTTCGCTGGAGATTCAGTCACGAGAAGGCGTCGATTCTGCTCTGCTGAACACCGTCTTCGGCGTGCTCGAGCGGCATGCCTGTGCTGTTGATGTCATGGGAACCTCGATGAACCGGATTTCCCTTCTGGTGTGCTCCAACGCCGCCCTGCCAAAGGTTGTCAACGATCTCCAGGACGTCGCCAGCGTACGATGGGAGAATCACAAGGTCCTCGTGTGCCTTGTGGGAGAGAACATTCGGCGTCAGCCCGAAGTAGCGAGCCGGGTCTTTGCGACCGTAGCCGACATGGACGTGCGTGTGCTGTGCCAGGGCGCATCCGAGCGGACCATCTCGTTCCTGGTGGATGAATCCAAAGTTGAGGAGTCTGTGAGACGTCTCCACAGCGCATTCTTCCCGAAGATCGAGCCCTCTCGGGATTGGGGAGGGATTTCGAGCGCGTTCTGTCAGGCGGGATAGCGATCCCGTCAGACGCCGCATTGCGCAGGCTTGGCCAAGTTGGCCTCCTCGGCCGCAGGCGCGGGTTCGATTATGTGTAGCCCGCACTCCGTCTTTGCGAAGCCTGACCAACGACCGGCGCGCGGATCCTCTCCGGGCCCTACCGCACGAGTGCAATGCGTGCAACCGATGCTAGGGTAGTCCTGATCGTGCAGAGCGTTGTACGGAACATCATGATCGTGAATGTATCGCCACACCTGCTTCGTGCTCCAGTCCACAATCGGGTTGATCTTCACTAGGCCGAACTTCGCGTCCCATTCAACTCGCTTCGCTGCAGCGCGGACCGAAGTTTGATCGCGGCGGATGCTGGTGATCCACGCGCCGAGTTGTCCAAGCTTTTGCCGCAGAGGCTCAACTTTCCGCAGATTGCAGCAAAGATCGGGATTGCGGCCCCACAAAGCTTGGCCATGCACTCGCTCCTGCTCTTCCGGCGAGAGCGATGGGTACACTCGTTCGATTGTGATCCCGTACTTACTCTCAATCTTGTCCATCAGGTTGTAGGTTTCGGGAAAGAGAAATTCCGTATCGACCGTAAACAACCGGAAGTCTTTCTTGATGCGCGACGCCATGTCGATCAGCACCATTCCCTCGGCGCCGAATGCCGAGGAGATGGCTACGTCACAGCCGAAAGTCTCGAAAGCCCACGCGAGCGCACGGTGCGGGGACCAGGCCTCGGCGTCATTCGCCACGTCGGTGATGAGTGTCTGTGCCTCGTCTTTTGTCCGATTTTGAACTGCTTTTTTCACGCGACTGGCTCCTCTGGAATCGAGTCTGTACTGAAGGCTGAGGTTGAGATTCCCGCATAGGCCGGGAGTTCGAACTGCTGCACATCACTGAAGCGGACCACATCGCCCACCACGAGCAAAGTCGGTGCCGGCAACTGAGAGGCAAATTGCAATTGCCCGACGCTCGTTCGAAAAGTCTTCTGCTGCGGACCAGTCGCACGAGACACGAGCGCGCAGGGCATATCGCCGCGCACGCCTGCAGCTCTCAGTCTTGCTGCGATGCTCGTGTAGTCGTGTCCGGGCATGTAGATGACGAGCGTTGCTCCGCTTCCGGCCAGCTTGTTCCAGTCAGCGGCGTTGCTGCCGTTAGCCTGATGCGCCGTGATGAACACCACGGCGGACGATGCGCGGCGGTGAGTCAGAGGAATCTCGGCTGCAGCTGCCGCCCCGAGCGCCGAGGTCACACCAGGAACGATCTCGTACACAACACCGGCTTTGCGCAGCGCTTCCATCTCTTCGCCCGCACGACCGAAGATCATCGGATCCCCGGACTTCAGGCGGATGACGCGCAGACCCAAGTCTGCGAGCGCAATCATCAGAAAGTTGATTTCATCCTGCTGGATCTTCTTCTTCCCGCAACGCTTTCCGACGTTGTGTAGTTGTGCCGTCGCAGGAATCAATTTCAGGATTTCCTGAGAGACCAGATCGTCATGAAGCACCGCGTCAGCGCTTTGCAGAAGCCGATGGGCTTTGACTGTCAGCAACTCAGGATCGCCAGGACCGGCGCCGATCAAGAAGACTTTGCCCTTCATGCCCGTTCTCCCTGCAAGCTGAGCTCACTGGCTGGCTCGTGGTGCTCAAGCAGCGCTCTTTCGACCGCTTCCCTGCTGGCGAGCGAATGCAATAGATCAAGTTTGCGTTTCTTGTCGAGGTCGCTTGCCAGAATCAGCCGCCGCGTTTCACCGAGCTCCTTCACCCACGCCTCATACCCTGGCCCGAACTGCTTTTCGAGTTGCTGCCGGATCTTTTGCGCGAGTGATGGACTCTGCCCAGAGGTCGAAACAGCGATCTGCAGGTCGCCGCGACGAACGATCGAGGGATAGAAGAAATCGCAGAGATCCGGCACGTCGACTACATTGCAGAGCACGCCGTAGTTCTGGGCCTCGCGATAGATCCGCTCATTCAATGTGCGGGACGACGTTGCAACGACCGCCACGAACACGCCCTCCAGATCGTTGGCGCGGAACGCGCGAAGTTCCAGTTCGATTTTTCCCTCGCGCGCCCACTCACGAACCGCTGGCGTCGCATCGAGAGCGATCACGCGGATCCGCGTGCCGGTCTCGAGCAGCCCACCGATCTTGGGCTCCCCAACCTTGCCCGCCCCCACCACCAGGCAGCGCCTGCCTTCAAGCTTCATGAACATGGGAAACAAACTACTCACTGAGACCTCCTGCAAGGTGAACCATGTTTTGTGGCGACGGAAGATCGCGAACCACCGCCGGGACGCTTTCACCAGCTAGAAATTCCCGCAACTCTGTGTCGCTGTGTCGTGCGAAAAACTTCCGCAAGTTCTCGTCGGAGCTGCGCTGCTCTATATAGCGACCGAGGAGACGCTCGATAGCGTCGGGCACATCGGTCGCCAGGCACCTATATCCGACCGGCCGCGCTGTGCTCTGATGCAAGCCAAGTGCTCCCCCGACGCAGAAGTAGTAGGCATCAAGCAGTTGATCGTTGACCTTGATCTTCTTGCCCTCAATGCCGATGTCGGCAATCCAGTGCTGACCGCAACTGTTGGGGCATCCGGTAACGTGAAGTTTCAGGTGCTGGTCGAAGCCCGGCAGGCGCTCCTCAAGTTCCTCCACCAGCCAGCGTGAGAAGCTCTTGGTCTCGGTAATCGCCAGCTTGCAGAACTCGGTGCCGCTGCACGCCACAGTGCCGCGTGCGAAAGACGATCCGCCAACTGAGAATCCGATGCCCTCGAGTTCCTTGGCCAACGCGTCGGCGTCAGCCGATGGCACGTTCACGATCAGCAGGTTCTGCATATTGGTGGCGCGAAGCTCGCCCGTAGCGAACCGCTCGGCGAGATCTGCGGCTGCCTGCATCTGATCGGCGGTGATCCGGCCACGCAGCACGACTGCTCCTACATAGGAGAGTCCCGGCTGCTTCTGGGCATGAATGCCGACGTGATCGCGATAGACATCATCGGGAGCCCGCTCGTCGGCTGCGGGATCAAGACGGAATCCAATGCGCTGTTCAAGCTCCGACAGGAAACGCTCGGCGGTCCATCCGTGACGCAGAAAGAGGAATTTCAAACGAGCGCGTTCGCGATGTTCCCGCAGCACCTCAGACTCACGAAATAACTCGGCGATTCCCTTCACGACAGGAACCACCTGCTCTTGTCGGACGAACGCATTCAGTCTGGCGGCCAGATAAGGCTCGGTGGAGAGTCCCCCCGCCACTCGAAGTGAGAATCCAATCTCTGACTTGCCACCGACGGTGCGCGTGATGGCCGTAAGGCCCACGTCGTTGATCTCCGGATAAGAGCACCAGGAATGGCATCCAGCGACGGATATCTTGAACTTCCTGGGCAGGTTGTAGAACTCTGCATTCCCCGCGAGCAATTGGGAGATCTCCAACACGTGTGGCGAGGCATCGATGATTTCGTCCGCGTCAACGCCCGCGACCGGGCACCCGGTAACGTTGCGTACCACGTCGCCGCAGGCGCCCATGGTGTTCAACCCGACGCGCCACAAACCCTCGAGAACCTCAGGTAGAGCCTCAATCGTGACCCAATGTAATTGAACGTTTTGACGAACCGTGATGTCGGCAATTCCGTTGGCGTATCGACGAGTCAGATCGGCAATGGCCCGCAATTGAGTGGAGGTCATGATGCCGTTCGGAATTCGAATGCGGACCATGAAGCGCTGAATGGCGCGACCCTCGCCGCCTTTCCCACCCGTCACGCCGGCACCGTCACCCTGTGTGTAAACACCCCACCAGCGAAAGTAGGTTCCGATCCACTCAGGAGGAATGGAATCGAAGCCCTCGCGAGCAAACCTGCGAATCTTGTCCAGCCCTTCCCAAGGGTTCTGAGCGCGCTTGAGGCGCTCAACCTTCTGGGCTTTGGTCTCTTTCGGTCCTTCGTTCTTTGCAACTGTTGTCATAAAGGTTCGCGCTAAAACAAAAACCCACCGCCAGTGTTCTGGCGGTGGGTGATGAGTGCTTGGATTAAGAATTAATCTCTTAGATCAGCAGCCTCCCCGCGCCAGTGCACACGCATGCACAACAACAACAGCAACAACACGTCGCGCGAAGATTGAGACTTGCTGACATTCGAGCCTGTATTCTACGGGCGCCCCGCGGCGACCGTCAACATTCCTTCGTAACGCATTCGATTCAAACTTTCGATGAAACGAATCAGATTTTTCGCACAATCACTTCCCTCCTGCCTACGAAGCTGTAAAATCAACGACTTAGATTCACACAAGACTCGGTGATAGTCTTTCATGTCCCTCATCTGCAAACAGTATTCTTTTCCGTGGAAAGGTCCCGTCTTCTTATGAAGCGCTCTGCTATCGCATGCATCTCGGCCGTTCTCCTGTCTGCGGTCTTTGCCTTCCCGCAAACCAATACCGCAGACCCATATCGACCCATTCTTGATCGTCTTGACGCCCTCACCCAACTCCCCCAGGCAGAATGGCGATCGCACAGCGACATGCCTCATCCCGAAGACCCGGGATTGAGCGATTCCGATTGGAGCGCCTACACCGTGAAGAGCGTTCCGCCCGCTCAGGGCCAAGAGACGTGGAAAGGAACGCGCGTCCTGAGGCGCTGGATTGAGATTCCCGAGAAGATCAACGGCTACGTTACTCAGGGATCTCACGTGTGGCTGAACTTGAAGTTCGGGAGCAGCGACTCGCTCGCGATCACGGCGTTCTCCAATGGAGCCATCTTCTACCGTGGCGATGACGGCGATATGTTGCCGATGCTGCTTACAGAAACGGCGCAACCAGGCCAGAGGTTCCTCGTGGCGCTTCGTGTCGACGCTGAGGACAACCAGTCGTGGGACCTCGTCCACAGCGAGATTACAATCGCTCCCCCTGCTTCTCGACCTGATCCATCATTCCTGCGGTTGGAGGTACTGGCGGTCCACCCCATCATCGCCGCTTACGAGCAAGGCAGAGCCGAGCGCGAGCAGCAACTCGACGCCGCTTTGAAAACGATCGATTTTGCGCCGCTCGAAAAAGGAGATCAGGCCGCGTTCGACGCCTCGCTCAAGACAGCGCACACAAAGTTGGAGGTGCTCAAGCCGTGGCTCCAGCAGTTCACCATTCGCGCAGTGGGCAACTCTCACATCGACATGGCTTGGCTGTGGCCGTGGACTGAGACGGTCGAAGTGGTGCGGAACACATTTCAAAGCGTTCTCGACTTGATGCGCGAGTATCCCGACTTCAAGTTCACCATGTCGTCGGCTCGCACTTACGAGTGGATGCAGGAGAAATATCCCGACCTGTTCAAGCAAATCGAACAACGTGTCAAAGAAGGCCGATGGGAAATCATCGGAGGCATGTGGGTCGAGCCTGACCTGAACATGCCGGACGGAGAGTCGCTCACTCGCCAGATACTGATTGGGAAGCGTTACTTTTACAAGAATTTCGGCGTGGATGTGAAGATCGGATGGAATCCGGATTCGTTCGGTTACAACTGGCAACTACCGCAGATCTACAAAAAATCCGGGATGGATTACTTCGTGACCCAAAAGCTGATGTGGGCACACGAGTTCACTACCTTCCCTTACAAGTTCTTCTGGTGGCAAGCACCTGACGGCAGCCGTCTGCTCACCTATTTCCCGCATGACTATGCTGATCCCATTGACGCGGAGCCGTTGGGCAGCCAGGTCGCGGTCTGGATGCCGTCGATCTACGGAAAGACCATCCCGGACAAACCCGAGATGATGCATCTCTATGGTGTCGGCGATCACGGCGGTGGCCCGACGCGCGTCATGCTCGACCACGCCGATCAGCTGCGAGCGCCGAATACAGTGTTCCCCAAGTTGGAGTTCAGCTTCGCCAGCGAATTTTTCGCGGACATGGAAAAGAAGCTGCCTTCCATGCAGATTCCGACTTGGGATGGCGAACTCTACTTCCAATATCACCGCGGAGTATTCACGACGCAGGCTGAGACGAAACGCAGAATCCGCCGCTCGGAAGAAAATGTTCTGAACGCGGAGAAGTTCGCGTCGATTGCCTCGCTTTACGGCCGTCCTTATCCGCAGGGCTTGATGACAGAGACGTGGAAGAGCCTGCTGTTCGAGCATTTCCACGACATCATGCCGGGCTCCGGGATCGGCATCAATTATGTGGATGCGGCCCGCAGTCTCGAGGAAGTCGATCGAGCGGCGAACGAGGTCACGTATGCGTCGCTAAGTGAGATTGCGGCCCGCGCGAACACGCAGGGAGATGGCGTACCTCTCCTCTTGTTCAACTCCCTTTCGTGGCCTCGCACGGATGTCACGGAAGCCGAGGTGCAGTTGCCGGCACCGGCAGACAATATCGAGGTCGCAGATTCGGCCGGCCACCTCTATGCGTCCCAACTGCTCGCCATCGACAAAGACACGCATCGTGCGCGCTTCCTCTTGATGGCCAGTGTTCCATCCCTGGGATACAAAGCCTACTTTGTGCGGCCACGACAGAGCGCACAGGCAAGAGCCTCCATGATCGGCGTTACCGCGGACACGCTGGAGAACGAGTTCCTCCGGGTGAAGATTGATCCGCAGACAGGCTGTATGACCAGCTTGTTCGACAAGCGAAGCGGTACCGAAGCTCTGGCTCCTGCGGAAACTGACACTGGAGGTCCGAAGAATGCGGTGTGCGGGAATCTGCTGCAGACCTTCGTAGACAAGCCCCAGCGGTGGGACGCCTGGAACATCGACGCCGACTTCGAGAAACAGTACTGGAGTCTCGACAAAGCAGATGAGGTCAAATTGGTGGAGCGTAGCCCGTTGCGCTCAGTGATTCGGGTCAAGAACCACTTCCAGAACTCGACCTTCGTGCGCGACATCATTCTCTACGCCGGCGTGCCTCGCGTCGACGTCAAGATGCAGGCCGACTGGCATGAGAAGCACATTCTGCTTAAGGTTGCGTTTCCGGTGAGCGCGCACAGCGACAAGGCGACTTACGAGATTCCCTACGGATCGGTCGAACGTCCAACAACCCGCAACACTCCGGCTGAGCAAGCGCAGTTTGAGGTTCCCGCGATGCGCTGGGCGGATATCTCCGATACAAAGCACGGGCTCAGCCTGCTTAATGATTCCAAATATGGATACGACGCAAAAGGCAACGTGCTGCGACTATCGTTGCTGCGATCGCCCGAATATCCGGACCCTCACGCCGATGAAGGCCACCATGAATTCACCTACTCGCTCTATCCACATGCCGGAGGATGGAAGGAAGCCCTCACCATTCGGCAAGGCTATGAACTGAACTACAAACTGCTCGCCCTCCGCTCCGGCAAGCATGAAGGAAAGCTTCCGGCGGAGCATTCGTTCCTGCAGGTGAAGTCTGACAATGTGGTCGTGACAGCAGTAAAGAAGGCCGAAGATGACAGCGCGCTGATCGTCCGCTTCTTTGAGTGGGCGGGCAAGCAGAGCGACGTGGCGATTCAACTTCCTCCGGGAGCGACATCGGCAAAGGAAACCAACCTGATGGAAAAGCCATCGGGAGATTTGCTGCTGTCGAACGGCGAGGTCAAGGTTCCAACCAAACCCTACGAGATCAAAACTGTTGAGGTGAAACTCTCAGGCCTCGCCGAAACGCCCGGCGCGGGGAACCAATGAGTGATACCGCGAAGCTCGCGCTAGGCGTCGATATCGGAGGCACCAAGGTTGCCGTCGGAACCGTCGACGAGAACGGCAAGATCCTTACCCACGGCCGTAAGCCGATGATCGCCAATGGCACAGCTGAAGCCGCTTTCAACGCGGTCACGGATGCCATCGATTCGATGCTCGCGACCAGCGGCGGGACGGCCCAGAGTATCGGCATCTGTTGCCCCGGGCCGCTCGATCCCAAAAGCGGCGTGGTGCTGAATCCTCCCAACCTCCCGTGCTGGCGAAACTTTCCGCTCGCGAAGCGAATCAGCGCGAAATACAACGTACCGGTCAAGGTCGACAACGACGCCAATGCCGCCGCATTGGCTGAGACGCTGTGGGGCGCGGCGCAGGGCTATCGATTCGTATTCTGCGCCACGCTGGGGACCGGGATCGGGACTGGAATCATCTTCGATGGCGTGATCTACCACGGCAAAACGGGATCTGCTGGCGAAGGCGGACACGTCAGCATCGACTATCGCGGACCGGTCTGCAATTGCGGGAAACGCGGCTGCATCGAGATACTGGCTTCGGGTCCGGCGATCGGAGTTCGGGCGCGAGCCAAGGTCGCCGCCGATCCATCCCGTGCATCTGTACTGCTCACCCTCGCTGGGGGCAATGTAACCGCCGTAACCAGCGAAAAGGTAGGGCAGGCGTTCGCAGCGGGAGACGCCCTGGCGCGAGAGATACTGCTCGATACAATCGAGGTGCTGACCCCATGGCTCGGTAACATCGTCGATATCCTCGATCCAGACGTGCTGGTGATCGGCGGCGGCGTCGCGTCCATGCTCCAGCCATTCTTCGATGAGATCAAGCGGCGCATTCCCGCCTGGTGCGTGAATCCGCGCGCCGCGGAAATTCCCTTGCTGATGGCGCGTTACGGAGCCGAAGCTGGCGTCGCCGGTGGAGCCGCTCTCTGTTATCGCGGACGTGGTTAACCAGACTTTTTTCAAACCGTTCCAGGAGCGGGCATGCTATCTCGAACTAAACGTAACGGTCTCTTTCTTGTTCTCGCGCTTGCATTCGCCATTCGGCCAGCCTTCCCTCAGGCCCAGGATTTGCCTAAGGCTCCCCATCGTCAAGTCTTCGCGCTCACGCCGACGCCGGGCTATTTCACCGAGCCCGGGGTAGCGGTGAATCCTGGAAACCCGAAACAGGTCGTCGCCGTTTTCCAGGACAATGCACACGCAGCCTACTCGACGGACTCCGGTGAAACCTGGCAGATCGCCGAGGGCGTGGACCCGAAGAACTACCGCGTGTCGGGCGATGTCTCAACCGTGTTCGACAACGAGGGGCGCGCCTTCATCTGCTACATCGCGTTCGACAGACTGGGAGCGTTCAACTATTGGGCCCATGGCGCGACGCGCAACGGCATCTTCGTCCGCCGTTCGCTCGACGGCGGAAAGACGTGGGAACCTGAACATATCCCAGTGGCTGAGCAACGCAGCGAACCGGGCATCCCTTTCGAAGACAAACCGTACATCGTCGCCGACACCTCGAAGAGCAAGTTCGCGGGAAACCTTTACGTCGGCTGGACGCGCTGGCGGCTCACAGATTCGCAGATGGTCATCTCCCGCTCGACCGATCACGGGAAGACGTGGTCTCAGCCGATCGAGATCGATGCGCATCCCGGCTTACCGCGCGATGATAACGGCGCCGCGGAAGGATTCGACGGCGCTGTCGGACCGGACGGCACGCTCTACGTCATCTGGAGTCAAGACGACGACTTGATGTTCACTTTTTCGCGAGACGGCGGAAAGACATTCGCCAATGCGAAGCCTATCGTCCACACTGCGCCCATCATGTTTGCTATCGAAACGCTCGATCGTGCGAATGGATTTCCTCAGATCGCGATCGACCCAAAGCGTAAACGTCTCTACGTCACCTGGAGCGACTATCGCAACGGCGATCTCGACATTTTCATCGCAAGCTCCGGCGATGGTGGAAAACACTGGACGCCGGCAGCCCGCGTGAACAATGATCCAGTTCATAACGGAGCCGAACAGTTCTTCCAATGGCTCGCCGTCGATCCCGTGGATGGTTCTGTGAACGTGATCTTCTACGATCGGCGGAACGATCCCGGCAATCGGAAGCAGATCGTGGTTCTCGCACGCTCATCTGACCAAGGCCGCACGTTTGCGAACTATGCCTGGACTGACGATGCGTTCGAAGCGGGCGGGCTGTTCTTCGGCGATTACAGCGGGCTGGCGGCCTACGGGGGACGAGTTTACGGAGTGTGGACCGAGAAGCCGGCTCCTTCTTCAGCCACCGACGAGAAGAGTAAATCTGAGGAAACGAAAGACGCCAAAGACCAACCGCGCGGAACAGTAGTGAAGGTCGGCTCTGCTGACTTTAATGGTGCAGAGCCCAACTTGAGCAAATGAGCGTGTTTCTACGGTTGCGGAACCGCGAGCGTGCCCACGTAATTGGGAGCCACCGGATTCGTCGAGTTCACCAGGTAGAGCGAGGGAATGTTTTTGACCGGCTCGTAATAGCCCTGGTAAATCACAGGCTGGCCCTGAATCGTTCCTTGGAGCGTGAAGGCGTTTCCAGTCACCGGCCCTGTGAGCGTGAAACTCGTATTGTCGGTTCCCGTCAGATTCAGCGTCAGCGTCAAGTTGCTGCTCGAGTTCTCTGAGGCGACAGCGGTCGCCGTGTCCACGAGCTGACAAGGCGATGAAGTGTCGCTCAAGGCGCACATCTGCCCGGCGTACGTTCCCGAGATCTTCGAAACCGCTAACCCCGTAATCGTGCCGCCCGTATCGGCCGCGCAACCATTCCCCGCCTGGGCTGTGTAGGTACCGTTCAACAGGCTCTTGCCGTCGCCACCGAGCGTTCCGGTCACGCTGAAGACATTGCCGTTCTCCGTGAAACTGAACTGAAACGGAGAATCGATCGCCGTAACCGAGCCAGTCAGCGCCCGGTCGGTGCTTACCGGCTGACAAGTGCCGCCGAAACCTGTGATATTCAAGGTAGTCGGAGACAGTGAAACGAACGAGATCTGGTTGCTGGTTGCAGTCACCTGGCCGTTGGGTTCCGACACTCCGTTGACCAGTACACTCCCTTCGGATAGCGACACCTCGATTCCCGTCACCGATCCGCTGTTTGACACAGCGACAAACTCCCATGCCCCGGCGATGTTGGGAGTTGGCTGAGAGGGAAATGACGAACTGTTGCCGCCGCAGCTCACCAGCACAGCGCACGCCATCAAGAACACAAGAGAGCGAATGATCCCGGGGATACTATGCCTTGCCATCTCGAAAATCTCCTGAATCTGTGCCGCGGAGATCATGGACACAAAGATCCGCTAAAGAGGTACAGCTGGCGCAAGCGGAAATTATTGCACCCAGAGGCGGGTGTAGATGTTAACGGCGTATGAATTTCAGGACCGTGTGTCGGTCACCTATAGGGGACAGTTCTCAACGCGGGGAGCCTTACGCGCCGCAAGCGATCATCATCGAGTTCGCGTCTTCAGTCTGTTCTGCGTTCGTCGAGAAGTGCTCCATCGCAATCCACTAACTGGATATGCAGCGCCAGCAGCCCTGAGGCGTGCGTGGAGCAACTCAAGCAGGGGTCATAAGCGCGTACCACTGCCGAAACACGATTGAGCATGCCTTCGGTGAGCTTGTTCCCGTCGATGAAATGCTCGCTCACCTGCTGCACGCTTCGCCCCATCGCCAGATTGTTGTGACCGGTCGCAACAATGAGGTTGGCCCACGTGATCGCGCCCTCCTCATTGACCTTGTAGTGGTGAATCAATGTGCCGCGCGGAGCCTCAATCATCCCGACTCCTTCCAGTGCGTTCACGCCCGCCGTGGCTCGCACATGGGTCTCGAGGATGTTCTCATCCTCCAAAAGAGTCCCGATCCTCTCGAGAGCGTAGACGATCTCGACCAGGCGCGCATAGTGATACAGAAATGCGCTGTGCGCTACTGCGCCAAAACGCTGATGGAATTCCTTGAACTCGGCATCGGCCTTCGGAGTTCCGCACTGGCTGGCCGCGTTGAGACGGCCCAGTGGTCCGACTCGATAAATACCCGCAGGATATCCGAGGGGCTTGAAGTACGGTGCCTTCAAGTAGGACTCACGGAGGGCCGCTTCCCCGATCCACTCCGCATAGTCCTCCGCCGCGATGTGATCTTCGACGATGTCGCCCGTGGCGCTTCGGAAGCGCATCCCGCCGTCGTAGAGTTGCAAGTTGCCCTTCAGGTCGACCAGGCCGGCATGCATGGTTGGGAACGAACCGAAGAATTGAATCTCCTCTTTGTAGTTGTCGAGAGCGCCTTTGAAGAACTGGAGCGTCCGGTCGGCGATTCCCTTCGCCGCGGGCAATTCGGCGAGAATGCGCTCCCGGACTGCCGCTGCCAGAGGCGCCCCCACGCCTCCCGGCACGATCCACGATGGATGGACGCGCTCCTGGGCGAGCCCTTCGATAATCATCAGCCCGAACTTGCGCAACTCGATGCCTTCGCGCGCCAGTTCAGGATGGCCGGCTATCACTCCCAGTACGTTCCGGGTGTCAGGATCAGAATCCATTCCCAGCAAGAAATCCGGAGCGGAAAGATAGAAGAAGCTCAATGCGTGCGACTGGACGATCTGGGCAAAGTGCACAAGTTCGCGCAACTTCTTCGCCACTGGAGGAATCCGCACTGCCATGATCGCGTCACAGGCCTTGGCAGAGGCCAGCAAATGGCTGATCGGACAGATTCCGCAAATGCGCGCCGTGATTCCAGGCATTTCATAAAACGGGTGCCCCTCGGTGAACTTCTCAAAGCCACGCACCTGGGTGACGTTGAGTTCCGTGCTGGCGACCTTTCCCTGATCGTCGAGTTGGATCGTAATCTTGGCGTGTCCCTCGATGCGGGTGACAGGTTCGATCGTGATGCGCTTCATCACACGCTCCTTATCCGAATTTCACCTTTATGTTGCCGTTGGGTTTCTTGCCCTCGAGCAAATCGTTGATCACACCCACGATCGTCTTTGAGGGCGGAGGACAACCGGGCAAGCAGATGTCCACCTTCACAAATTCGCGCAGCGGCCGCGCCTGCTTCAGCAATGCCGGAACTCTGTCCGACGGAACTCCTTTTTTATCGTCTGCCCCATCCACGTAAACGCGTTGCAGCAATTTCTGCACCGGGATGGAGTTGCGCATCGCCGGCACGTTGCCCGTCACCGCACAATCGCCCATCGAGATCAGGATGCTGGTTCGTTGCCGGATCTTCTGCACCTTGTTTAGGTCGTCCTGCGAACTGACAGCACCCTCAACCAGTGTGACGTCAACGTCTTCCGGAAACTCCTGGGCGTCCACCAGCGGGCCGTAGACCAGATCGATCTTCCTGGCTAAAGAAATGATGGCGGCATCCATGTCGAGCAGAGACATGTGGCAACCCGAACACCCGTCGAGCCAGACCGTGGCAACCTTCACCTTTTTCATACCTGTGCTCCTCTCCGGTGCACCAGCGAGGTGACGGCGTCAAGTTTCTTGACCATCTCTTCGACCGCCCAGCCCTTTTCCGCCAAGGCGCCGGTTGGGCAAGCGTGCACGCACTTGCCGCAACTTGTGCAGCTCGTCGCCTTACCCCAACGCTCGTTCATCTCGCTGACGATGCGGGCATGAATGCCACGGGCTGTGAGCTCCCATACGTGAGCACCCTCGAGTTCCGCACACACTCGCACGCAGCGCGTGCAGAGAATGCAGCGATTGTGATCGAGCACGAACTTCGGGTGCGACATGTCGATCGAGAGCTTGGGGAAGTTATAGGCCAGCCCCACCGTACTGATACCTGACGTCGTCGCCATGTTCTGGAGCTCGCAGTGACCGTTCGAAACACACACGGCGCACACGTGATTCCGCTCGATCAGCAGCAGCTCCAGGGATATCCGGCGGTAGCGCGTGAGCTTTGGCGACTGAGTCGTAACCGACATGCCCTCCTGGAGGGGCGTCGTACAAGCTGGGAACAGGCGTTCCGAGCCCGACACTTCCACCAGGCATATCCGGCAGGCACCCACGGCGGTAAGCCCGTCGAGATCGCAGAGCGTCGGGATGTACTTCCCGTTCGCCTTGGCCGCCTGCAGGATCGTCTGGCCCTCCAGGGCGCTGATCAGCTCTCCATCGATGCGGATCGATATTTTCTTCTGTGGCAAGGTTCGCTCCTTTCGGTTGATCGACTAGCTCACGTTGGCGGCCTTCACATCGCAGCGGAGGCACCGGCAGGTCTCGTCCAGGACTTCTTCGTGGTTGAGACCGGCGACGACCTCATCCTGCGACCGGACCCGGGCTGCAGCCGGAAGTGCCTGGCCGGTGTGCCGGCGATTGGGACTTGGCTCCTCCGGAGGAACCTGCTCGTACTCGAACTGCGGATAGAGGCTCTGCCAGCGGTCCGTTTCCATCAATTGCCGATCGATACTCCGCGCCGCCTGCTTGCCGTAGGCCATCGCGTTGGACACGTTCGAGGCACCCGTTACCAGATCGCCGCCGGCATAGAACCGTGCGCGGCTCGTCTCCAGCGTGAATCGATTGACCTCGATGGTGCCGCTCTCCTTGAGCGACAGACCCGAGGCCCGGCAGAAATCAAGATCCACCGTCTCCCCAATCGCGAAGATGACCGAGTCGCAGTCGAATCGCTGGATCTCGTCGGTGGCCACCGGTTTCCGCCGCCCGGAGGAATCGTATTCGCCCAACTTCGTTTTCACGATTTCGATCGCCTTCACATTGCCCTTGGGATCGCCAATCACCCGGTGGGGAGCGGCGAGGAATACGAACTTCGCTCCTTCTTCCCTCGCAGCCCGAGTCTCCTCCTCGATCGCCGGCATGTCCTTGCGCTCGCGGCGATAAAAAACTGTCACGTCGCAGCCCTTGCGCAGCGAAGTCCGCGCCGAGTCGATCGCGGCGTTTCCGCCGCCAATCACCGCCACCCGCTTTCCAAGACTCACTTCCTGGCCGGAAGCAACCGCATCCAGGAAATTGAGCGCCGGATACACGCCCTTCAACTCCGTGCCAGATTGATAGACCCAGGACTCCTTCCATGTCCCGATCGAGAGAAAGATCATGTCGAAGTGATCGTCGAGATCGTTCAGCGCGACATCGGCTCCCACTCGCGTATTGAAAGCGAACTTCACTCCCAACTTCTCGATGAGCTCAATTTCGCGGCCCAGAATAGCCTTAGGCAAGCGATATTCCGGCAGAGCGAAGCGAAGCATGCCGCCAGCTTCTGATTTGCTGTCGTACACCGTGACATCGTGGCCCAGCAGCGCCAGATAGAACGCCGCCGTCAGGCCAGCCGGACCAGCCCCTACCACCGCAATCTTGCGGCCTGTTGTTTGCAGCTTCCGGGATGCGATCTCCTTGATCATCGCCTCGTACTTGTCCGACGAGTAGATCGAATCGGCGATGAAGCGATGCACCTCCCGCATGTTGACCGCCTGGTCGAGTGTGGTTCGCCGGCAGCGGCTGTCGCACGGATGCTGGCAAACACGCCCGGTCGAAGCAGGAAGCGGGTTGTCCAGAATTACCGACAGGAATGCTTCTTCCAGCCGTTTCTCCTTATAGAGCTGCAGGAACCGCGGGATGTTCATGTGCAGCGGGCAACTGTTCTCACACGGCGACAGCGCCAGCTCTTCGCACACTCCGGCCGTGCAACGGTGCGCCACGATGTGGTCTTCAAATTCATTGCGGAAGTGACGCAAGGTCGTCAGAACTGGATTCGGAGCAGTCTGGCCAAGCCCGCACAGCGAGCAGTCGCGGATATAGCGGCTCAATTCGTCGAGAACTTCAAGATGATGCGTCGTTCCAGCGCCCTCGGTAACCCGATTCAAAATGCGCAGGCACTTGTTCAGTCCAACCCGGCAGGGGATGCACTTTCCGCACGACTCCGAGTGCGTGAACTCGATGAAGAAGCGGGCCACATCCACCATGCAGTTGTCTTCATCCATTACCACCATGCCGCCGGACCCCATAATCGATCCCAGCTGCGAAAGGTTCTCGTAGTCGACAGCCGTGTCAAACATGTCCTGCGGAATGCAGCCGCCGGAAGGACCACCGGTCTGGATCGCCTTGACTTGTCGCCCTCCAACCGCGCCTTCGCCGATGTCATAGATAAATGTCTTCAGCGGCGTGCCCAGCGGCATCTCCACTAGACCGGTATTCTTCACCTTGCCGACCAGTGAGAAGACCTTGGTCCCGGAACTCTTCGGGCTCCCGGTTTCCGTAAACCAGGCCGGACCGCGCGTCACGATGGGAGCGATGTTGTACCAGGTCTCGACGTTGTTAATGTTGGTCGGCTTCCCCCACAACCCTTTCTGGGCGGGAAACGGCGGGCGCGGACGCGGCCTGCCAGCCTCTCCTTCCAGGGAAGCAATCAGCGCGGTTTCTTCGCCGCAAACGAAGGCTCCCGCACCCTCCACCAGTTCGATATCGAACTTGAACCCGCGGCCAAGAATGTTCTCGCCCAGCAGCCCATACTCCCTCGCCTGCTCGAGCGCACGGTTCAGACGATGCACCGCTAGCGGATATTCGGCGCGGACATAAATGATTCCTTCGGTTGCGCCCATCACGTAGCCGCCGATGATCATGCCTTCGAGCAGCGAGTGTGGATCGCTCTCGATCTCGTTGCGGTTCATGTACGCGCCGGGATCGCCCTCGTCCGCGTTGCAGATGATGTACTTGGGTTCGGTCTTCGCCTTGGCCAGGAACTCCCACTTGTTGCCGGTGAGGTATCCCGCACCGCCGCGGCCGCGCAGCTTGGCCGCCTTGATCTGCTCGATCACCATGCCGGGGTTGGCATCAATCAGGACCTTATAAAGCGCCTGGTATCCGCCTACAGCGATGTATTCCTCGATGTCGTCCGGATTGATGATCCCGCAGTTCCGCAGGACGATCTTCTTCTGTCCTTTGAAGAATGTGACCTCGTTCCACGACGGAACCTCAGGATAGCCCTGGCCGTAACGCACGTGGCCCGTGATGTGGTCCCATTCCTCGATCTTGCAGAAGATGAGGTCGGGCGTGAGATTGCCCTTCGTGATGTCATGAAGCAGACGCCCGGCGTCATTCGCCTGCACCTTCCGCAGGATTACGAGTGGCGTTCCGGGCAGCCGGACGCTAACCAGCGGCTCCTGGAAGCACGCGCCGAAACAGCCGACCGGCGCCAATACCAGGTCATCGCCGCTGCGTTCGATGGCTTGTGCGAAGGCGTGATACAAGCCCTCGGCTCCATTGCCGCGTCCACAGGTGCCCATCCCTATCGCTACGCGAGGCACCGCTGGGACGAGCTTCGCCATCCCAGCCTCCTTAACCGCATTGAAGGCGCCAAAATCCTGAATTCTTGGCATGCTTACTCTCCCGCTCGGATGGTCTCGATCTCGCGCTTTAAGGTGCGCTCCGTGGCGTGTCCGCAGATGTGGTGGTTGACTTCAACCACCGGCGCCATGGCGCATTGCCCGAAGCAGGCTACGGTACGAACCGTGAACTGGCGGTCGCCGGTGGTCAACAACAGCTTGTCGGCTTCGTTGCCCTCGGTTTCGCCTCCATCCAGCCCCAGGCCAAGCTCCAGCCGCGCCCCCAACAGAAGGTTGCGCGAACCGCGCGTATGGCAGGCCGTGCCGCGACAAATGCAGATCGTGTTCTCGCCCTGCGGTTGCAGATTGAACAGCGCATAGAAGGTCGCCACGCTGTAGATGCGAGACAGCGGCATCTCCATCTTCGCTGCGATGTAGCGCAACGTTTCCAGTGGAAGGTATTTGTAGCGGTTTCGTTCTTGCGCGGCCCCGAGAACGCCCAGCAGCGCGCCAGGCCGGCCGCGACGACTAGTGATCAATTTATCGAGGAAGACTTGCTCGTCGGTAGGGATACTGCCGGGCGAGGGTGTTGGCATGGACACTCCTCCGCGCGCTCGTTTCTCCGGTCGCGCTCACTTGAAATGTAGCGATTTTCAACAGGCCGGCTCTGTCACCGGAAACACACCGGAGGGTGACATCAATCACAGGGCTTTCACACGCCCGAAAATAGCCCTTCTCCCGGCCCATGTTACGGAAGTGTCGTGCACCGTTGTGCGTATTGCGGGATTACACCTGAGACAATGGGCGAAGCTCCAAGCAGTCGCAGCCGGCAACCCTACTCGGCCAGAGACGCTCGGAGTTCCCTCGTTGCTCCCGCATCTTCACTTCACTTCGAAGTTGTAAGTCCCGGAGCCCACTTCCACGACGTATTCACTGCCTTCCACTCTCGCATCGACGCCTTTGCCCTCTTCGGTGACATGCGCTCCCGCGATCGCCGGCAGGAGTACTTTCGCCGACGTGTTGGCCGGGATCGTCACATGTAGCGTGAACGGCCCAGCGGCGGTTCCCTTCCAGTCGCTGACGATCTTTCCGTAGACGGAGTCGTATTCCGCCCGTGCCGACGGCATACGCGAATCCAGGTGTGGATGAATCACAATCTGCTTGAATCCCGGCCGGTCAACTGTTGTGTCGATCCCGGCCGAATAGCGATACACCCACGCAATGACTGATCCAAAAGCGTAGTGGTTGTAGGAATTCATGGCCGGGTCACCGGTATCGCCATTCCACCGCTCCCACCACGTCGTCGCTCCCTTCGACAGCATGTACCCCCACGATGGATAGGTTTCATTCAGCAACAGCCGATACGCCACATCGGATCGTCCGTGATCGGCCAGCGTGAACAGCAGGAACGGCGTGCCCAGAAATCCTGTCGACAGGTGCCAGTTGTGCGCTTCAATGTCTTTCACAAGCTTGCCGACCATGACTGGTTCCAGGGATTCCGGAGCCATCTTTGTGTATAGCGCAACTACGTAAGATGTCTGCGTCCCGGTTCCGACAGTTCCGTCCTCCTTCACGTAAGCCTTCTGAAACGCTGCGCGAATATTCTTCACGACGTCGTCATAGCGTTTGGCATCGGTCTCCTTGCCGACCGCATGGGCCATCTGCGACATCATGTTCGCAATGAGGGCCCAATATGCGGTCGCCAGAAGATCCTTGTCGGTGTTTTGATCGGGCGCCAGCCAGTCCGCGAAGTTCGGCCCCACGCCATTCCTGCGAATGAAGTCAGGATTGCGACTCTGAATGAACTCCATCCAGCGCTGCATCGCATCCCAGTTCTTTTCGATCACAAATCTGTCCGCGTACTGAATCCACGTCGTCCACGGCACGATCACGCCGGCATCGCCCCACCCAGGAGCTCCCACCATACCTTCGTTCCACGCGCCAGTTCCCTCGGTCTCTCCTCCCCCGAAAGGAAGCGTATTGGGA
>Ga0335080_10000264_pt1 | contig 47408 bp, 40 predicted proteins | sample Lox_Sample_34_FD_206720 | JGI IMG/M metagenome (GOLD analysis project Ga0335080, IMG submission 206720) | Soil microbial communities from Loxahatchee National Wildlife Refuge, Florida, United States - Lox_Sample_3.4 | ecosystem: Environmental > Terrestrial > Soil > Wetlands | place: USA... | reverse complement strand
CCCGTCCCCGTCGTCGCGCAGCTCCCGATGTAATACATCCCCATGTTTCCCTGCGTCGAGCTGCGGATCGCCACGTAGTAGTTATTCACCTGCGATCCCGGATTCTGCGCCACGAACGTCGCAAACTGTCCGCCAATCGGATCGTCCCCCACATACGTCAGGTCATTGTTCGTGACGATCCCGGCGTTCGCCCCGATCGTTCCCGGATACGCCGGGTTGTAGCATGCCCCCGATGACTCCTGGTACGTTCCGCCGATCATCAGGTTCTGCAGCCCGCCCGCGTAATAAATCCCGTACTGATTGAATCCCTGCACTACGCTGTTCATTACGTGCAGCGTGTTCCCCGACGCATATCGCACGCCGTTGCCGCTGCACTGCATGCTCGCTTCCAGGTGATCGATGTTGATCACTGGCGCCGCGCCGTTCTCTCCTCGCCCGTACACCAGCGCCCCGCAGAAATTTGCCGTGCATCGAATCACTCCCGAGCCTTCGTTCGTCATCCCATCCAGCTTGAATGACTGGTCGTTCCCCACCACGATCCCCCAGTGGAAATACTGATTGATCGATTGCAGGAACTTGATGTCCCGCACCGTAACGTGATTCGCAATGTCTTCGATCGCCGCGATCTCAAGCGCCGCCCAGCCGTAGCTCTGCGCTGCCGCGTACGTCGAACTCCCTATCGAATACGTGAACTGATTTGCCGCTGGCACCGACAGGACCTTGAACCGCCCTTCCTGGGTCAGGGCCGAGTTCGAATAGAACATGATCACGTAGTCGCCCACCACAAACGGATGGTTCGTCGCCGTTGTGACCGTGTACGTCCCGCTCGCCGCCGTCATCGATGCGATCTGCACTCCGTCGATGTTCAATCCCGCCGTGAACTCAATGCCCGCAATCGTGTTGTACTGTCCGTTCGTCCCTAGGTAGTTCCCGTCGATGATGCAGGCCGCTCGCGTGAAGCACTGCACCAGCGCCCCATACCCGCTCAGCAGCGTCCTGCTCGTATTCAGAAACACAGGAGCGTACACCTTGTAATTCGCGCCCGTCCCGCCCGATGCCGGCAACAGATAGATCGTCCCGTGCCAGGTGCCCGAGTCGTTGATCGCTTCCTGAATCCCCGTGCTCGCCGACCCCACCGTGTATCCCGCTGTGTGCGAATACCCCGTTGTAACCGTGATCGTCCCCGCTCCGCCTCCCGGAGTGCAACTCCCACCCGTCACCGGAGCCGCTTCCGCCGTTCCTGTCCCCGCAATGTAGACGTAGTACTGCGCAATCGCCGTGTTCGACGCATCCAGTCCCAGCGGACACGGACTCAAGTGGATCGTGTTGTTCCCCGCCGTGCCCAGATTGTCCGCCGGCGTCTGCACCCAGTTCCAGCTCGTCGTCACATACCGCGCATTCGCCAGATTGTTCGTCGAGAACTGCGTCCCCGCCGGCTGCACCACGTTCTGGCTCGCCGCTGGAGTCGTCGACACATTCCCCGCCCCACCTCCGCCTCCACACGCGCCCCAGCTCGCCGCCGACGTCCCATTCCCCAACAAGCAACTTCCCGCCGTTGCCGTTCCCGCGCCCAACTCGCCCGCCGGAACCATCCCGGCACTCAGGTCCGCCTTCCCCGTGTTCACCGCGTCCACATACTGTTTCGGTACCGCCTGTAACGGCGCCGACGGATTTCCCGGCAGCGTAATCGGCCCCGTTACCGCTCCGCCAGCCGTCGACAGATAACTTCCCGCCCCCACATTCGCCACCGCTTGATCCACATACGCTTTGTTGGCAACCTGTCCGGTGCCCGACGGCGCCGGCACATTCGGAGCGGCCGCAAATGTCTTCGTCCCGTTGATCGTTTCCGATCCGCCAAGATGCACCACCGCGCTGTCATCCGCCTTGCCCGCCAGTGCCGAATTCACGTACTGCATCGACACCGGTTGCGCTGCCAGCCCCGATCCCGGCGTCGTCCGCACCGTCGCCAGATTCGCAGGAGAAGTCGTTGGCACCACCCAGTACTCCGTCTTTACCTGCCCTGGTCCGAGTTGGTACACCACGGTGTAGTACACGCCCGCCGGAGTCGCGCCCGCATTCGGCACTAGCCCAACGCTCAACGCCCCGCCGGCTCCCAGCGTCACGCTGGTCGTTCCCGCGGCGACCGCCGTCCCATCCGACGTCACAAACGCTGGCCAGCTGATCAGCAACGTCCCCGAAGCCGCCGTCCCGTCTCCCTGGTACACCGTGTCCGAGACCGTCGTCGTCCCGGCTCCCCGCTGCGGAGGCACAGGACGCCCGAAAACCGCAACCGCCGATCCGAACGCCACTGCCACCACCGCCCAATAAAGAAGCCGCCCCAAAGGGCGGCGCCATGCCTCAAGCATCGTATTCCTCCAAAACTCGTCTAGGGACTGGCACAGCCGGTTGCCCCAACCTCGTTGAACCCGGGTTGCCCTACCCTTGTTGAACCCGGTTGCCCCACCCTTCTTTCGCACACTTTGCGAAAGAGGGTGGGGACTTTGACTTCCCATGAAGCACTTGCTATCGCCCAGTCACCCGATCCGCCCCCACCATCCACAAAAAATGTCATCCTGAGCGAGGATTGTTCGCCGCGCGACAGCGCGACGAACAACCGCAGTCGAAGGACCCTGTGTTCCCTCTCCAACTCCAATGCCCTACCTGTCATCCTGAGCAGAGCCGCGACGTGCAAAGCGAGTCACAGCGAAGTCGAAGGATCTCTACGGCCCGCGGGTTGCCCCACCCTTCTTTCGCGTCTGTTGCGAAAGAGGGTGGGGACTTTGACTTCGCATGAAGCACTCGCTATCGCCCAGTCACCCGATCCGCAAAATGTCATCCTGAGCGAGGATTGTTCGCGCGCGACAGCGCAGCGAACAACCGCAGTCGAAGGACCCTGTGTCTCTTCCCCAACGACCCCGTGTCTCCGTGGTGAATTTCCTTCACCCGTGATTCAAAAATCTCTCCACGCTCTCCACATACACATCCGCGAAATCCGCCACCGGTCTGCGGTCTTCAATCAGCCGCATCGCATCTTCCAATTCCCATCCCATCGACCCCAGCAGCGCCAGCGCCATCATCGGCGCCCGATGCACCCCCGCCGCACAATGCACGAACAACTTCGCCCCCGGACGCTCCAGCGCCTCCATCCCGAATTTCACCCCCCGCTGAAACAACTGCACCGGCTTCGGCAAAAAATCATCATCGGTCGGATTCCACAAGACCTCAACTCCATGTTCCAGCCCCAGCGGCGTGTCATCGAACTCAATCTGCATGTCGATGACATGGGTGATCCCCTCTCGCGCAACCGTCTCCATATTCTCCGCGTTCCAGATCCCGCCCCCGACCGCGATCCGTTCCGTCACCCACGTAATATCCATTCGTCGATCCGCCCGAGCCCGTGTACGGACGGACCGACTGGCCCGTCCCCCTAAGCGAAGCGAGGTCCCGTCACCTTCGACAGACAATCCGCGGAGTCCGGGTTCTTTCTTTCGCGCCCCAACCCAGACCGCAACCAGCCCTCGCCTCACAAAGCAAACTCCATTCTACGGTAAGCCCCGAAGCATCCACTGTCATCCTGAGCGAAGCCGCGACGAGCAAAGCGAGTCAAGGCGCAGCAGAAGGATCTCTACCCCACCCGGTTGCCTCACCCTTCTTTCGCGCTCTTTGCGAAAGAGGGTGGGGACTTTGACTTCCCATGAAGCACTTGCTATCGCCCAGTCACCCGATCCGCCCCCACCATCCACAAAAAATGTCATCCTGAGCGAGGATCGTTCGCCGCGCGACAGCGCGACGAACCACCGCAGTCGAAGGACCCTGTGTTTCTTCCCCAACGACCCCCGCCTTCCGCACTGTCATCCTGAGCAAAGCCGCGACGAGCAAAGCGAGTCAAGGCGCAGCAGAAGGATCTCTACCCCCCCGGGTTGCCCCACCCTTCTTTCGCGCACTTTGCGAAAGAGGGTGGGGTTTTTGACGTCCTGGATCTCTCCGCGACCCCGGTCACTGTCATGCTGAGCGAAGGGGCGTCAAGCGAAGCGCCGACGCCACGCAGTCGAAGCATCGCTACCCGTGACCACGCCCTCGACTTCTACTCCGCCACCACTTCGTCCCCGTTCTCCCCCGCCGATTCCTCCACCTTCTCCTGCACCGGCTCAATCGTCATCACATCCTCATCCTCTTCCTTCTGCAACAGATCGTGCACTACCGGTTCAAGCGGAATGTTCAACCGATTCAAAAGCGTCTTTGCCAGCGACTCCTCATCCTCCGTCGGCGTGCTTTCGTCACCCGTAGGAGGAAAAATGTGCGCCATCTCGAACAGGAATTTCACCGGCGACAGTTGCCCCTTCTTCCCCTCTCCGATCACCGCCGCTGCCAACTCTTCCGCCTCCGCCTCCACCAGCGCCGAGATATCCTTCAGCACCTGCTGTGGATTCAGGTCCTTCTTCACTGTCTTCTTTTTGCTCTTCTTCGCCGTCTTTTTTTCCGCGGCCTTGCTGTTCGCTTTTTTTTTCTTCATTGCCCCAAGTCCATCGATCGCTTATGAATTCGCCCAACTCAATGAATAGTCCAAAAAAAGGAAAGCGCGCCGTCAAGGCGCGCCTTCCACAGGAGATTGTTTTTTCTCACTCTCTAAATTCAGAATAGCAAATTGCCTGGGGTCAACCGGCAAAATTTGGAAATTTATTTTTGCTTTCTTCTGAGCTACTTACAGATTTATCGTCGTTTTTACCCCCTTGACAAGATTTTTCCCGAATCGGGAAAGTCCGCTCCAGCAGTCCCGCATCCAGCAAAATCTCGCTCAGCAAGTCCAGCGCTACCGGCGTATACGTACGCACCGTCCGTTCTCCACACTCCAACAGCCTCGCCGTCGCTTCCTGATCGTGCTCCTGCAAAATGTGACGCGCAATCAGCTGCCGCGAGAACTCATCCAGCCGGCTCAGGCAGGTTTCCATGTCGTGCACGAAGATCACCCGATCCTCGAATGTCACCCCGCTGTACGACGTCACCTGTGTCCGGAAGAACTCCCGCCCCAACAACGACGGCAGCCTCCCCGTCTCCACCGAGTACACCATGTAGCGTCGCAACATCCGCACCGTCCGCGTTCGATAAATCCTGCGCTCCCGTTCCTCCTCCCACGACATCGCCCCGTTCAGATAGTCGAATTCAGGATTTCGCACTTGCCCCAGTTCCGAACCTGCGCCGCTCTCCACTCGGGTCGCGTCCTCTGCAATCGGGTAAGAGAATTGACTTCCACCCGCCAGACTCGAATCCGCACCCACAGCGTCGTTCCGCTGATCCCCCCCGCGCCCCTCTCTGTCCTCCGGGATGAGTTCCTGTTGTGCTCGACCCGGAAAGGAGTGCTCCGGAAGGTGAGCCGTGGATGCCAGGCTGAATCTTCCGCGTCGCACGCTCAACGGTCTTCCGCCGTCCTCCGATTCCGCCGCCGCCGCGATCCAGTCCATCCCCTCGCTCATGCCGCACCCCCCATGCCTTCCAGGTCGGAACCATCGTCGTTCACCGAATCCGCCCCAAACTCAGGCACCACTGCCGCTCGCGCCACCGGAAGCCTCGCGCCCCGCGATGGCTTCTTCCTCGCGATCGGCAAGTCGTCGACCTGCGCCTGGCACTTCTCGCAATACACCACCCCCGCCCCGCGTTCACGCACCCACAACGCTCCGCAACGCTCGCAGTACTTCAGCTCCACTCGTACTTCACCGCTCTTGTCAGGACTCCTCATTACTGCCTCCGGCACATCGCACCATGGATTTAGTAGCTCGTACTTTTTCCTACCCGGTCCACTTACTCCGCCAACCTCGCCAGTCGTAATTCGATGTCGTTGCCTGTCAAAGCAAAAGCCCTGCGTCTGATTCCCATAGCTGGTGCGGGAACCAAACGCAGGGCTCGTTTCTCTTACGATGACCTGCTTGAGCTATTTACTTTGGGTTGGATACCCAGGGTAACTGGGTGCCTCATCCTGAAATCGCGCCTTATTCGATTTCAGGCGGGCTTTGAAATTTCCTGATATCTTTGCCCCGGACCCTCCCTTCGCTCTCACAGATTCTGCGCGCCCTCATCGTCGGAACTATCTTTTTGCCGGAAGTATCCTTCCTCGTAGCCCGACTTAAGCACGCGCCCATTCTGCATCACAACGCTCACCTTCCCTGTGAAGCGAAGCGATAACAGCAAGCGCTCCATGGATGACGATAGTACTTCGGCAGCCTTTACTTTGCGCCGAAACTCTCCAAAGTACCGCTCTTCATTGAAGTTATCTGGTTGACTCATCATGGCCTTTACCATAGAGCGTATCGGTCTCTCAGATGCCGCGATCCTATCCCCACGGAATTTCCAGAGTCAAGGTTGACTGAACATAGTTAGCCTGTGGAAAACTTTACCCCAACCACAGCTCTTTCATTCCGGCTTCGGAATTTCGGCCGACTAGTTATCTCTTCTTCCCCGTCCAATAGCTACTTACTGTTTCTGTTTCAATACTCTACGTCTCTTGCCCGGCATGCTTCCCATGCTTCTGCGCGGTGCTATACTCCGGCTAAATGAAGTTCAAAGTTCTGCAGGACAATCTCCGTAAAATCCTATGGGATCGCATCGCAGCCGGCGAGCTCACCGGACTCCGTCTTGCTCAACAAACCGGGTTCAAGCAAGCTCATATTTCGAATTTCCTCAACCGTAAACGCGGACTCAGCATCGAGGGCATGGACAAAGTCCTCCAGGTCCAGCACCTCTCTGTGCTCGACCTCCTCGATCCCGCCGAGGTCAACAAGCGCGCTTCCATCCTGCCTCCCAGCGCCGACGAATTCGAAAATGTGGTCCTCACGGATTCCACTGCCGCCTCCCATCCGCAGATCGCTGCCATGCATGTGAAGGACATCCTGAAATTCAAGAAGTCCTTCCTGCATAAGCTCCGGCCCGATACTGAAGGCGACCGTTCCGCCTGGCAGCGCTTCGTCTTGATCAAGCTCGACGTCCGCGACGCCCAGGCCATGTCTCCTCGCCTCGCCACCGGAGCCACGCTCCTGATCGATCGCTATTACAACTCGCTCAAGCCCTATCGCAAGGGTGAATTGAACTTGTACGCCGTTCTGAAAAACGATCTTTGTACGATTCGGTACGTCGAACTCGCCGGAAATCAATTACTGCTCCGTCCCCACAACCCATCCCAGCCCATAGAAATCCTCGAAATTCCCGAAGGCAAGTCAGCCGCGGATTACATCGTAGGCCGAGTAGCCCAGATAAGCCTCGAAGCCTAAACGAGCCCTACCACCCAAAAATGTCATCCTGAGCGGAGCCGCGACGAGCGAAGCGAGCCACGGCGCAGTCGAAGGATCTCTACCCCACCACACAAACCCGGGTTGCCCCACCCTTCTTTCGCGCACTTTGCGAAAGAGGGTGGGGATTTTGACTTCCTTGAACTCTTTCCGAGAGCACGAGCGAAGCAAGCGTGCAGGCAACCGGGAGGGCAACCAAGACTCCCCTTGTGGTGAGCCTTCCCGCGCGATCAAAAAAACCGGCGGCCCAAAGGCCGCCGGTAGAGACAACGACGGGGGTTAGAAATTGAACTTGAAAACCAATTGCATTTCTCTGGGTCCAATCGATGTGTAAAAGATCTTGCCGAAGTTGTCGTCGTCCACCGAGGTGTCCGGCGTACCAAACACCGGATGGTTGAACGCGTTCTTGGCTTCGACGCGGAATTCGAAGTTCATCTCCTCGCGAATTCTGAACTGTTTGCCCACCGACAGGTCTGTGGTGAACGACCACGGACTGCGTACGCCTCCCAAAGCGCGCGGCGCGTTGCCCATCGTAAAGTCGTCCGGACGCTGGAAGACGCTGTTGTCCACGAAATAGTTGTCCATGAAATCCTTGCCGGTATTGCGCTTCGGTGTCCCGACCAGATTGGGGCGTTGCCCGCCGTAAGTCGGCAAGGAAACACCGTCGGCCACGCCGAACGCCAGCGGACGACCGTCAGCAATGCGCCAGATCCCATTGGTCTTCCAGCCGCCTACGAGCAGATCCAGCACCCGCGGCATGTTGTTCAGGAAGGGCCGGCCGCGTCCAAACGGCAGATCATAGCTGTAACTGAACTGGACTACGTGCGGGATATCGAACGTCGACAGGCTGCGCTCCAGCCACGGTTTGTTCGGGTCCTGCAGTCCGCTGAAGCTGCCCAGCCAGGTCACGTTGTCGTCGGCCTGCGAGGAATCGTCGATCGATTTCGACCAGGTGTAAGTAACCAGGAATTGCAGGCCGTTGGAGTAACGCTTCTCCGCCAGCAACTGCAGCCCGTGATAGACGGAATTGGCAATCAGCTTCGGCTCCGTCGTCACCCCGGTAAACTGCGGATAGGGCAGCAGCAGTTGCAGATACTGAACCTGCGGGGATGAGAGACCGCTGTTCGGATCGGTGATGATCCCCGAGAACGGATTGTCCACGAAACTGTTCAGACAGGCGATGCTCATGATCTGGCAGTCGGGACCATCGGGATCAGGCCCTGCCGCGGGCAGCCCCTCCACCCACGAACCGAGGTGGTTGATGTAATTCGAACCGCTGAACGGCAGGTGGGTTCCTTTCTTGCCGATGTACTCCGCGTTGATCAGAATGTTGCTCGGCAGCTGGCGTTCGATGCCGATACTCCAGCTCTGCTCGTACGGTGTTTGATTCGCTCCTGGCGTTCGCAGCGGGCCATTCGCGCTGAAGCCCACGTCGTTCATCAGGCCGAGCGTGTTCCCCGCGGGCGGAATTAATCCGTTGGGGAACGGATTGTTCAGGTGCAGCCAGGGAGTGTTGCCCAGATTCTGATAGGTCGTGATGGCGCTCGTCCACTGGTTGAACCCCTGCGAACCATAGGGCACAACGCCCGTCACGCCCGAACGAGACTGCCCGTAGTAAATACCGTAGCCGCCCCGCAACACCATCTTGGGCGCGAACTGCAGCGCAAGGCCGAAGCGCGGTTGAATGTCGTGCCAGTCGGTCACGTAGTTGGTGCGCGTGCCCGACGAGGCGAACACCTCGCCGCCGTTCAGTGCGACTGTGACCGGGTCGCCGGTAACCGGATTGTCGTAGGTAACGCTCCCGCCATTCAGCGGACTCGCCACGGTGGGATCGAACCAGTTCTGCCGGTTATAGCGATCGGTGCGCGGCAGCGTAACGTCAAAACGCACCCCCAGATTCAACGTCAGTTTGGAAGTGGCCTTCCAGTTGTCTTGTGCGAAGAACCCGTACTGGTAGTTCGTCGTGGCCGGCCGGAACTGAATTTCGTAGGACGAGCCGCAACCATTTCCGCCGCAACCCTGCGTCATCTGTCCCATCAGGAAGCTGGCCATGGAATCGCCGCCGCAGCCGGGCTGGTTGGGAGCGTCGGGAGGATGGCCGTTCCTGTCGCCAGGACACATGAAAGAGCCGTCCCGGTTGAAGGTGAAGAATCCATTGGGAGCGTTGGTCTGGATGTAGTTGATCTGGTGAATCCGGCCATCAAATCCAAACTTGATTTCGTGCGACCCGCGCACCTTGTCGAGCGTGGCCGACAGTTGCCCGGTGTCCTGGCCCAGCCGGTAGTTGCCATACGGATCGGTGCCGATGTTGGTGTAGCCGGCGCTGGGATACTCGTCGATGAAGATTGCCGGGACACCCGCGAACCCGTTGCTCTGCAGGTACGAGGGAAATCCCAGCGTGCCCAGCGGGTCACTCACGCCGTGCGGGTTATAGGAATCGATGTGCCACACCCCGCGCGTGAATCCCAGCGTGACGTTCATCAGAAGAGTGGAGCTGAATGTGTGCGTATCATTCAGCGCGAACAGGTGTGCGTTGCTCCAGCCCGGTCCGCCCTGGCAGGGATCGGTGAAGTTCCTGAAGCAGTCGATCCCTTTGCCATGATTGTATTGGTAGGAGAACTTTCCGCTCAGCGTATTGCTCTGGCTGAAGCGGTGGTCAATCTTGACGTCGAACTGGTCGTTGAATCCATGATTCGCTCCCGATCCAAACCAGTTGTTGTAGATGTCCGCTCCGGTGAAATTCGGTTCGGGGAACAGTGCCATCATTGCCTGCGAGACCGGATCAATCAGGTTGCCCGCTACGCCGGGCGCCGGCTGCAGATTCGCGGGCAAGGTGGGATTGCCTTGGCTCACATAGTTGGCAATGTTGTTGAACGGGATGAACGTGTTGCGCACCTGGCCTCCAGCGCCAGAGTCGAACATGCCCGAATACGGGTCCCAGATTTGGCCGGCATCGGAACTGCACCGTCCGGAATCGTCGAAGGTTCCTTCCTGGGCCCCGCAAACCTCGCTGAAGTCGCCGGCGCGCATCAGGTCGGTGGGAACCGCCGCGGTGGCCGTGCTCAACCCCGAGGAGCGCAAGCCGTCATAGTCAAAGAAGAAGAACGTCTTGTTCTTGAATATGGGGCCGCCAATGGTAAAGCCATAGTTGTTGCGACGCAGCGGCGGAATCGGCTCGCCCGCGCGGTTGGCGAACCAGTTGTTGGCGTCAAGACTGTCATCGCGGAAAAAATCGTATCCGCTTCCATGGAACTGATTCGACCCGGAGCGCGTAATCATGTTCACGACCGACGCGCCGGAGAAGCCATACTCCGCACTGAAGTTCGTCTGCTGGACCTTGAATTCCTCGATGGCCTCGGGCGATGGGACGTAGGTCGCGGCCGTGATGCCGCCGTTCGGTTCAGAGTTCGTCACCGAAGCGCCATCCGTCAGAATGTCGGCGGTCGAACCCCGGCTGCCGTTGGATACGAAATTCGTGCCCGTGCACCCCGCGCCGCACTGGTCGTCCATTTCGGTGACGCCCGGAGCGAGCGAAGTCAGGTCGATCACGTTGCGGTCGATCAGCGGCAGATCGTTGATGAACCTGCGATTGACCACCTGCCCGGTCTCGGCGTCTTCCGTCTGGATTGTCTGCGCCGCCGCTCCCACCTCGATGGTCTGGCTCGTGCCCGCCACCTTCAGCGTCAGATTGGTGGTGACATTCGCATTGACGTCGACCCGGAATTGGCCGCTGGTCGCTTTGGCAAAGCCCTTCGAATCGGCGGTGATCGAGTACAAACCGGGCGCCACCGAGCGGAACAGATAGCGTCCGCTGGTATCGGAAGTGGTGATGAAGTTGAATCCTTTCTCCTCGTCGGAGAGCATCACACTGGCGCCTTGCACCACGGCTCCGCTGGCGTCGGTCAGTACGCCGCTGACGGTGCCGAAATACGCTTGCGCGCAAACCACCGAGGGCGCCAGCAGCGCGGTCGCAATCAGGAAGAGACAGAAGAAGGAACGGGAAAAATGGCGAGAGCGAACGGACGCTTGCATCGAAGCCTCCTTGGAGCCGGCAAAACAGGCGTTACCGTTGAAAGTGCGGGACGGTTGTCGTGGCCATCGTACTAAAAAGTGCCGCGCCGCGCCATAGCCAGACGTGCGCAAGAAACGATTTAATAACAACTATTTTTCTTGAATGTCGGCCTTGAAGAGTGCTAGCGAAACCCGAACGGCGGCGTTCCCGGGTTTCAGAATTGAGAAGCCTTGGGTCCCACCCTGCTCAACATGCAGCAGGGTGGGATCCTCCGCGGGAAGCACTCGAGACAACTCAGCTGTTCAAAACCGCCTTACTTCAAGTCGTGCAGGTCCGCTTCCAACTGAGCCAGGCTGAAGCCCTGCGGAGCTTTCTTCTTATTCGTCAGGTAGTCGTTGCTCAGAATCGCGTAAGCTTCCTCGCAGTACGCCTGCCAGAACGACCACGTCATTTTCTGCAGCGCGCCCCAGGTCACCACCGTGACCCCGCGCGAGTCGTAGGCCACCACGGGAACCGCGTGTCCGCCCCACGATCCCGGCTTGCCGTCGCCCGTCGGTCCGCCCGGAGGCACTGACCACGGCTGATGATTCTGCACCTGCGCCTGTGCGCTGATGGGCAACTGCAGCCCGATGTAGCAGCCCTCGAAGATGTAGACCGAGTCCATGATGTGCGAGTGGTTCGCAGGCTCGAGCGCAACATAGGCACCGATCTTGTGTCCGGCAATGCCTGTTTGCCGCCAGTAGTTCAGCACATCGATCTCGACCGCGCCGTTGTCGTTGGCGCCGGTGACCGGGTTGTATCCGGTGATCGCCGAATACGCCGCGACGATCTGCTTGTCGGTGGGCGTGACCATCTTCTTGCCGGCGTTGACGGTCCATTCCATGAGCAGATGTCCGGCGGCCGCGCAGGTGCAATCGCCGATCTGGTCGTTCTCCATCATTCCCCAGGTTTTAACTTTTGCCGCGAGGTCGAAGCTCGCCGGTGGTGTGGGCAGGCTCGGCGTGAGATAGGACGCCAGCAGCAAGGTGCGCGGATCGTGACGCGCCACCTGCTTGCCCAGTTTGAGTTTCTTGGGATCGATTCGCGAAGGATCGTCGCGCAAGGTAACGTCCTTGCGCGACTCAGGAACCGTGAACTCGATTTTCTTCAAAGCCATAGCGGATCTCCTTTTGAAAACGCGGTCGAATGTGCGCACAACGCCGTAAGCCAGGGTCGGACGGCCGAAGAACGACACAAAATGTGCGGGGAAGAAGTTGCGGCGAATCTTAGCCCGAGACGAGGGCAAGGTCAACAAAGGAAGAGGCCTGTTACAAAAACCGGACAAGGATTGGCAGTGCCTGTCATCCTGAAGCCTGCGTTTTTTGCAGGCTGAAGGACCTGTGCACTTCGGGGCGGCACGAATGCTGCGGGCAAAATTACATAGGTCCTTCGCAGCCAGGAACGCTGCTCAGGATGACAAGGACTGGGCTTGATTGCAGCCGCCAAGCCGTCTCGGCACTTTCTCTCGTGGCCAATAGCCCGCGTCCGCATTCGGGAATGCTAGCCCTATCGAGTGAGCAAGATTCTCTCGCCGGGTCCGATAAATAAGCGCACACTATGCGCTAGGAGGATTCTGCATGCCCGAACTCCGCCAGAATTTCATGACCAAAGAGTGGGTGGTGATCGCCACCGAACGCGCCCGGCGTCCTGACCAGATGGCGGTGAAGCGCGAACGCAAGCCGCTGGCGTCGTTTGTCGAGAACTGTCCGTTCTGTCCCGGCCACGAGAACCTGACGCCGCCCGAGATCCTGCGCCTGCACGACGGCGACAAGTGGAAGGCGCGCGTGATCCCCAACAAGTTTGCCGCGCTCTCTCCCGAGGCCAAGCCCGAGCGGATGATTCGCCGCTCCCGCCGGCGCATGGGCGGATTCGGCGTGCACGAAGTGATCGTCGAAACTCCGGACCACTCGCTCGCCATAGCGCAGATGCCCGATTCACAGGTGGCTGACTTACTCCGCATTTATAAAACTCGATACGACCAGCTCAGCCTCGATCCGCGCATCGCGCAGGTGACCATCTTCAAGAATCACGGCACCGACGCCGGCACCAGCCTCGAGCATCCGCACTCGCAGTTGATCGCCACGCCGGTCATTTCTTACCAGGTGCGGCAGCGCTTTCAGGAAGCCATGCAGCACTTCGACGACTACGGCTGCTGCATGTTCTGCCAGATCATCGAGGAGGAACTGGAAGAGCAGAAGCGCATCGTGCTGACCAGCGAGCATTTTGTCGCGCTGGAACTGTTCGCGTCGCCCTCGCCGTTCTATACGCACATCTATCCACGGCGCCACATGGCGAGCTTCGGCGACATCAGCGCGAAAGAACTTGCCGATCTCGGCCGCGTGCTGCGTACCGTGCTGGCGAAACTCTATATCGGACTCGAAAATCCGGACTTCAACTTCACCATCCGCACCGCCCCGGCCGAGTGCGTCGGCGTGCGCTATTTCCACTGGTACATGAGCGTGATCCCGCGCCTGACCCGCACCGCCGGATTCGAACTCGGCTCGGGTATGTTCATCAACACGGTCATCCCGGAGGAAGCCGCGGAATTCCTGCGCAAGGTGGAGGTGGAAACAGCGGTGGGCGTGGGGTGAAGGAGAAGGAGATGCGAATCAATAGACTAGCCTTGGTGTTCTCGTTTCTTTGCGTTCTCGCTCTTGGCCAGCAGGCAGATGTACACCTAAAGGTCTCTCAGGCCTTGCAGGCAATGAACTCCCAGAATTGGGAGCAACGCGCAAAAGCCTTCGGAGAGTTGCCTGATCTCGAAGAAGTGAGGAAGCAGCGCCCAGATGATGTCGACCGAGTGAAGGCTGGGCTGATCGGGCTGCTCAGTACGGAGAATGCCGCCCAGCGCGAGTTCGAGCGGAACGGCACGACCTTTGCAACGGAGGACCATTCTGAGTACTACGCATCTCTTATTGGTACCGTTGCGGACTTGAATGATGAGCGGGCCATACCTGCCCTAGTTGGCGCAGTTACTAGTGGTGGAATGGCTACGCGAGCTCTAGCTAGATTTGGAGACAAAGCGGTTGAACCCGTTCTACAACTATCTGGCACACACAGTGCGGGTCCACTTGCCCGGTCGGACGCACTCCTCGCGATCAAAGAGATGCTGCAGATGGAGGTCCCACTTTCGGAGGCCTCACACGCTCGCATAAAGCGTACTCTTGGAATTGCCTTGAAGGATCCTGAGTACCTAGTGCGGTACAGTGCGATTTGTGCGATCGAGTACCTCAAGGATCGTGCCGATTTTGTGCCTGCGCTCAAGGATGTAGCAGAGCACGATCCGGGAGAAAGCGTTGGCACGGAGCACCACTCGCTTCGCCCTGCGGCAGAGAAACTACTTCAGAAGATCGGCAACACCGAAAAGCCCGCAGATCAGTGACCTTCCATCACTGACGACCCGTGATAGAAATACGGGAAATACGGGGACAGACGGGACGTTCCCCGTTTTTGATATCGATGAAAATATGGTGAACGTCCCGTCTGTCCCCATATTTCCGAGAGGAATCGGTCGCGGGCTTTTGCAGAACTCAATAACGGCAATCGGCGGGTGGCCCACCTTTCCAAACGCTGGTTTTTGTGGCGGGTGGCCCGGGCTTTTGATTTCTGCTGAAGTAACCAAAAAGTGGGTGCCCTGTCCTTCGCGCACGTTGCGAAGGGCGGGTACCACAACTGCTGACAGTGTGGGTTTCCAAGCGCAAAACCGTCACGCTACGCGGTCTCGAAACGAAATCCGTCCCCAACCTACGTTCACCCGCACGGGCCCGGGTTCGTCCAGGCGGGTGGCCCACCTTTCCAAACGCTGGTTTTTGTGCATGTCGATCAACTGTGGGTGCCCCATCCTTTCGCGTTTTGCGCGAAAGGGTGGGAGGCACGGACCTCAATTCCCAAACTCCTAAGAAGGTGTGGATCCGTAATTCCCACCCTTGCAAAGAACGCAAGGATGGGGCACCCTCTGTCGTGGTGTAGTCAACGAAAACGAAGGATGGGCCACGGCGCCAAAGAAATCGAGGCGGCATACAAGCCCGTCACCGCGCAAACGAAGCGAGAGATGGTGACGACGCTGACCGTCGATATCGGCACGATAAACAGTGATGACGGTCAGCCGCTCGCGGCATTCCAGATCAAGAAGCTGGAACTGAAACCCTAGCCTTCCCAGAACCTATGCCCCGGCCGCTCTCCGGCCTTTGCGCTTGCTCTTACTTTCTGGAGTGCGCGAAGGCGAAGGGATGCTCGAAGCTCAAATAGAGGATCACGCCTTTTTCGCCGGCGCTTGGGCCTACGCCAAGAGGAGCCGCGATGCCGGGCACGATCTGCAGTCCGCTGGAGAAGTTGTACGCCCAGCGAACGCCGGGACTGAGATAGAGACTCTGCTCCCGCTCGGTTTTGCCCTGAGCGATGATCTCTTCACTCGACATCCACGCCGTCTCCAGAAGGAAATTCAGGCGTGGTTTGGCAAGCCATACGATCGATTGGCCGAGGTTCACCGCGGTGACGCTGGCCTTGGCCTCGTTTTCGTCCATAGCGTTGTGGACGTAGGTGGCGCCGGCATTCCAGTGCGTGACGAAATGGCGAGAGTGCGCGATGCTAACGGGAATGTTTGTCTGCACTCCGGTTCCGCCCGAGCCTCGTCCGAATCGGTGGTCGCCGGTTGGGACAAGGAGGCTGAGCCTAGGTGCGATGGCTAACTTCGTCTCTCCGCTGCCAACCAACTGATAACGATAGTTGATTGCCGTGTCGCCCCAGCCCATCCCGGAGCCGACGAAATCTCCGGCGTGTGCTGCGACCAAAGTGAGGCTGAGCTGATGCCGTATCGTCCGCAACGGCCACTCGTCCGTCTGGGTAAAGGCCCAATCGTGGCTGTAGGTGAGCTTTTCGAAAGTGCTGATGTGCTGGATGACTCCGTCTTCCTGGTTGTACGCCTCCTCCACCAAAAAGCTGTTGTCCTGGATGGGCGCGTCGGATTCCCGCTGATCGGCCGCGCCAGAATTCGGTTGGGTCTCTTGGACGCGAATCTCCGAATTTACGGGTTTGCTGGTGAAGGTTTCCTGTCCATGAATGAATGAGCTGAAAGCAAGAATGATGGCGCAGGCAAAGGAGGAGTATTGGAGGAGAGGTCTGACGTTCATGGAAACGTAATCGGCAGGACATGTCCTTTTCTTCAGGAAAACAGTGACCTTCCGGGGTACAACCGTAATGGCGTTTGGTTACCGCCGGAGGTTAGAAAGGCGTGAGTCCTCAGGCATGCGCGGATTTTGCCAGCAGATCTGAGCGCCGCTGCGAAACCGGCGCGCCTGTTCCGGCCGATGCCAGCTTGAACTGCTGGACCTGCTTCTGCATAGTGGCTGCCATTCTCGCAAGCTCCTGTGCCGCGGAATGAGTCTCCGAAGCGCCGGTCGATGTGTTACGAGCGGCTTCCGCGACCCCGGAGATATTGGCGGCAATCTCGTTGGAACCTTGCGCGGCCTCGCTGATGGTTCGTCCCATCTCATTCGTCGTGGAAGCTTGCTCTTCGACGGCGGACGCAATGGTTCCCGAAATCTCATTGAGCTGGTCAATCACGGACTTGATCTGGGTGATCGCAGCCACCGCATCGTTTGTGTCCGATTGGATGGTGACGATTTTGGCTCCGATATCCTGAGTGGCTTTGGCCGTCTCGTTCGCCAATTCCTTGACTTCGTTTGCAACTACCGCGAAGCCCTTCCCGGCCTCACCGGCGCGCGCGGCTTCAATCGTTGCGTTCAGGGCGAGAAGATTTGTCTGCTTGGCGATTTCCGTGATGACCTTGACGACTTTGCCGATATCCTGACTCGACTCGCCCAAGCGCGACATCCGGTTGCTGGTGTCCACTGCCGACTCCACAGCCTTGCTGGCGATCCGCGCCGCCTCGTTCGCACTCTTCGAGATTTCCCGAATGGACGCCAGCATTTCCTGCGACGATGAGGCGACCATTTCCAAGTTCGAGGAGACTTGCCCGCCTGCCTTGGTCACCACGCCAGCCTGGGTTGCCGTCTCCTCTGCACTGGCGGTAATGGTCCGGCTGGTGGCCGATAGTTCTTCACTGGCGCTGGCAAGTTGGTCAGCGTTGCCGTGAATGTCGTGGAAGACACGATTGAGCGTTGCCTTCATCGAATTCAGGGCCGCACAAGCCTCGCCGATCTCGTCCTGGGACTCGATCTCTACATCTGCGACGGCAAGGTTATTGCGCGACACCTCTCCGATCAGGTTCGCCATTTTCCGAATGGTCCGCAGGATCGAGCGCCCAATCGCTGCGCCGACCAGGACTCCGAGGACGATCCCCGCGACGCCGAGCACGACCATCGTTGTCTTGCCCTCGGCAACATCCGCATCCTGGTCCCGGTTCAGCTCTTCTCCACTTTTCGACAGGCGATCTGTAAGCTGGTCGGTAGAGGCATCGAGAGCGCTCAAGGCTCGCTCTTCATCGGAGAGCAGCGAGTTGTCGAGTGAACGGCCCGAGTTTTTCGCTTGCATTTCCCTTTCAAGGGCAGCCCGGAACGCATCATGGGTCCGCACAACCTCGCCCAACAGTCGCTTCTCCTCGGCAGTCTGGAGCCCAGAGGACAGTTTGGTGATTTCCTCCTGGCACTCGGACTGGCCATCCGTCATCAGAGTCAATGACTGCTTCTGCCCAGTGACGAGAAAGCCCCGCGCACCCGAAGATTCCTTGAAAACACCCTCCATGAGGAGCAGTGCGTGGTCTTTTTGATCTACCTGATAGGCCAGTTTGTCAGCCGAGTGATCAATAACGACAATCGTTCGATACGAGACGATGACCGCAATTACCAGAATGACAACCAGGATGCCGAGACCAACCGAGAGCTTATGACGTAACGACAAACGATTCATGGGAGTGACCTTGAGAGACCACGTACAGACACAACCACATCGCGACTCCCTTTATCGGCACATGATCCGTTCATCTTCAATCGCGGAATTCGACCTAAGCGGCTCGGGATGCGGCCTTTGGTCTGGGCAGCCGTGCAGGACCAGCGTCTGGGGACGAAATCCCGCGGAGCCACAGTGGACGTATCAACGCGGGTACGCGAGTGGAGGCTGTGACGGGAATCATTTTCGAGTTGTCGGGATCGGGTCTATACTCGCGGCGAATCGTGCATCGGGTGGAGGCAGCCATGCAGAAACACGTTATCCTCACATCGCTCATGGCCGGTGCAATCCTGCTCTCTGTGGGATGCGGCAGTACAACTCCAAATTGCAATCTGAGTGCGCTCTCGGTGACTCCGACGATTGCCGCGGCCGACCACACCCTGGCCGCGCCCGGCGACAAGATTCAGTTCTTCGCAGGTCCTGTCGGTGCCAAAGGCTGTGCGGCCGCAGCATGCGTGAATTGCTGGGGACAGACGTGGACGGTCTCAGACCCGGTCAATGTCTCTATCAGCAACGATGCCGGCGACAACGGCACCGCGACTTGCCTGGGCGCAACCAACGGAGCCGTGACGGTGACGGCGACGGCACCCGTCGCAAGCAAGAGCACTCAGACCGTAACCGGAACCGCTACGCTGACCTGCAATTAACGTCCGGCTCTAGCCGCGGATGGGCGCGGTTTCCCCAAAACGGGACTCGTTCCAATTCTGGACTCCTCGGCATACCGATGTAACCGGCGAAGGCCTTTCCCCTTACCCACACTGCCCGGGAACCCGATAGCTTTGACTTTGCCGCCGGCGCCGCGGCCAAGAGCGCCCGGGCAGGGGAGTTCCATGCTTCCAGATGTCGAAAGTCCCAGAAGTTCTCAAGCGTGTGCGCAGGAAGCGGTTTCGGCCGCCCATCATTTCAGTGAGCCCGCGGCCAGCAATCTGGCGCTGCAACATGCCTTCAGCGGCAAGGACGATTTGCTGGCGTCGATACCGAGCATTCCGGCGGTGTTGCAGACGTTGCTGAACGAACTCAATCGTCCGGCCGACGCGGTGAATTTGCTGCAGGTGGCCGAGATCATTGGCCGCGATGAGGCCCTGGCAGCCCAATGCCTGCGCATGGCGAACTCGCCACTGTTCAGCCGGGGGCCCGGATGCGACAGCCTGCGGGGCGCGGTTCGCACGCTGGGCATGATGCGCGTGCGGGAAATCGCGGTTTCGTGCGGGATGATGCGGATCCTTTCCTCTGCGGAAGCGGTGCTCAATCCGGTCGTGTTGTGGCAGCACTCGCTGGCCTGCGCGATTGTCTCGCGGAAGCTGGCGCGATCGGTGGGATTCGGCGATCCGGACAAAGCCTACCTCGCCGGGTTGATGCACGATATCGGGTACATCGTGAATCTGGTGGTTCTGCCGCAGAAGACCAAGGCGGTATTGGAGAAGGCGCAGCACGACGGCATCTTTGCCGGGGAAGTGGAGTATCAGCAACTGGGATTCACCCACTGCCAGAGCGGAGAGATTCTGGGGCGGCAATGGCGGCTGTCCGATGGGCTGGTGGAGGTCATTCTCTGCCATCACGATCCGAGCGTGGCCTGCATTAACCCCGCGCTGGTGGCGATCGTCGCGCTCGCGGACCGGCTGTGCCGCGCGTCCAACCTGGGCTTAGGATATGCGGAAACAGCGAGTCCCCTGGAAACCTGCGAGCCTGATTGGCAGCTCCTAGCGAGAGCGTGCCCGCTCGCCGCCGAAATCGCATGGAGCGACTTTGTGAAGGAATCGGCCAACTACGTGAACGAGATTCACAGTTTGGTCGAGGCGATTTACACCAGCCGCTGACCGCGACATTTTCTGTGGCAGAGTCGCTCGACTAGACTGACGGTGGGGGTCGAGTTGACGCCAATCCTGATTCTGCTGGCGATCGGTGCGGTGGTGGTCGTGGCCTATCTGGCGGCCTGGCGCCTGAGCGGAAAACACGGAAAACAAATTGGCGCGGCGGTGCTCTCTGCGATAGCGGGCGCCGCGGCGCTCGTGGCTTTTTCCTACGCCGTTTCCGGCCTGAGAGACTTCTTCGATCATGGCATACCCAGATGGCAAATCCTTCTGGCAGAATGCGTGATGTTTGCGATTGCTGCCGGTCTTGGCTGGTTTGCGCTCCGATTGCTCATGCACGAAAAATGACGCGTCTTGCGCGCTGCATCGTCGATGCGTTGGTGAGGTGGAACGGAAAGCGTACAATCTGACATTGTCAGAATGGAGGGATGGCCTTGACCGACAGCACTATCACCGGGTGGTACAAAGTGACGATGGTGACGCACGAGTACAAGGCCCAGGGCAAGGATCTGGAGGAAAGCTTTGAGATGGCGCGCCGGTACAGCGGTGCCGGAGATGGGGCCGCTCTGTTTGTCCGCCGGGACGCACGAGCGGACACCTGGGAGTATTACTTTACGCCTGAGGCCATGGCCTTTGCGACCGATGTGGTCAAAGAGTATGCGTGGGGCAAAGAGTACGCCTGGGGACAGGCTTGCCCGGCTCCGCCGGCCACTTTGAAGAATCTGTCACTCTGTAAGGGCGAACCGGGTGACAAATATGCCTACCTACTGGAGCCGCCCAAGTAAGAGCGCCTTTGATTTCTTCTTCAGCTTGAGCTGTTGACCCTTCTTCTGATCCGCGGCGCCGACGACCTGAGGATCATTTTGCACGGCAGGTGCACTGGTCTACTTGTGGCCGACAAAGTGACCTGCGTGGAAATCCGGTTCAACCCGTGGAGGATATTGGATGGAAGCCGGGCTGCCAATCTCGAGCAACCAAAAATCCTTTCCTCGCGTGGCCTCCAGTGCATATTCCCTGACGCGACCGCTTTCAACCGTGGCATACCACTGAATCGAATCGAAACCTGTCGGGTCGCCGCAATACAGACGGCCAGACCATAGTTGCGGCGTATCGGCAACCAGATTCTGCCACGCGTCGTTGTGACGGCGCTCCGGGATGGCAAATCGCTTGACGTTTTCGAGCGGCCACCGCTGTTCCAGGAGCGCGGTCACTGCTTCGGGCGAATCGAAACCTGGTTTCGCATTCGGCGGATATTTCGCAGAAATTGCCTTCGGAAAGGTGGGATTGGTGCAATCGATCGGGGGTGGCTGAGGAGCGGGAGGCGCGTTCTCGGTCCTCGACTGCGGTGATTGACACGCTCCAAGGGCCATGATCGCCGCGATGAGTAACGCTGACCAGCCTCTTCTTGTCATGGCATTCATCGACGACCTGCGGGAATGCGGGACATGGCTGCGGCCATGCCCCGAAGCATTCTCCGTTTGGTGATGCGATCGCTGGTTGCTATTTCGTCGAGAACTTGAACACCGTCGTCTGGTGGAACTTCTCTCCCGGCTTCAGGATGGTGCTGGGGAAATCCGGGTGGTTCGGCGAGTCGGGATAGTGCTGCGTCTCCAGGCAGAATCCAAAGCGCCGCTTGTAAACGTGACCTTCTTTGCCGGTCACTGAGCCGTCCAGGAAATTTCCGGTGTAGAACTGGACAGCCGGCTGCGTGGTCGAAACTTCAAGCACGCGCCCGGTAGAAGGTTCATACACGCGGGCGGCCAAGGATAGCCCTGCACCCTTCCGGTTCAGCACAAAGTTGTGGTCGTAGCCGTGGCCAAGGACCATCTGCTCGTACTGGTCTTCGATGCGGGCGCCGATCTTGGTCGACGTCGTGAAATCGAAAGGCGTGCCCTTTACGGCGCGCAGTTCGCCGGTCGGAATCAGGTTTTTGTCGACAGGGGTGAACTTGTCGGCATTGATCAGGATTTCGTGATCGAGAATATCGCCGTTGCCCTCGCCCTTCAGGTTGAAGTAACTGTGCTGGCTCACATTGATGGGGGTTGCCTTGTCCGTGGTGGCTTCATAGTCAACGATGAGTTCATTGGAATCGGTCAAGGTATAGGTGACTTTGACTTTCAGATTGCCAGGGAAGCCTTCTTCGCCGTCTTTGCTGAGATATGTAAAAGCGACGCCATTCTTGCCTTTCAGCGGTTCGCCGTCCCAGACCACCTTGTCGAACGTCTTGGTAATGCCGCCGTGCAAGGTGTTAGGACCGTCGTTCTTCGGCAAAGTGTAGGTCTTACCGTCGAGCGTGAACGATCCGTTGGCAATGCGGTTGGCGTAGCGTCCGACGATGGCTCCCAAAAAGGGCGGGTTCGGCATGTAGCCTTCCGCTTTGTCGTGGCCAAGGACAATATCCGCCAGTTGGCCCTTGCGGTCAGGGACGCGCAGCGAAATGACAATTCCGCCGTAGTTGATGGCTCGGACTTCGACACCGTGAGAATTAGTCAGCGTATACAAGATGACGGGCCTCCCGTCCCGCGTTCCGAAGTCCTTCTGTTCGACTCCGGACTTATGCATTGAGGAAGATTGTGCAGAAACCGAGCCGCCGATGGCGGCGATAAGAACCAATGCGCATGCCCACAACACTCGTCTCGGGATCATGGCGAAAAGTGTACTACGGAAAATCGATCTTGTGACGAGGCGAGCCATCTCGGCTATCCCAGTACACCGTTCGACTCGATCTCATATCTGCAGGCGTCGCACATCCGGTTGTCGCGCAGATCGATCCACTCCACGGAATGCGAGGAAGCCATGGCGCAGAGATAGTCCTGACAGTGCCGGAGGTGGAGCGTATGGCCCAGTTCATGGACGGCTTCCTTCACCAGCCGTTGCAGCACCAGCGAGTCGTCGCGATCAAGACCGTAGAACTCCTGGCGCAGGCGGAAGGTCGAGACCAGGGCACAGGGCCCGCCCATTTGGGCTTCGCCAAACACGTACTTCAGAATCGGGATGTAGAGGTCCACGTCGGCTACGGCAAGGAGACGCCAGTCCCGCGGCCGGACCAGCGCCTGCATGCGCTCAAGAATCTCGGAGGAGTGGAACTGCTGGCGCTCGGCGTGATACGACGGGACCGGGTCCAGAGTAAACGGCAGAAGTTCGCAGCGTACCGGAAGGAGCCTGGGAATGGCGGCCCGCAACTGCTCCAGCAGGGGAATTGAGGTTGTGCCGACCGGAAGCAGATGAACGAGATTCATGAAGAGCGCTGGCGCGAATTCTAGTTCCGGCTTTCCGCCGCTGCCGCTGGGCGCGACCAGCCATAACGTTTCAACTTGTGGTGCAGCGTCACGCGGTCAATATCGAGAACCTCGGCCGCGCGGCTCTGGTTGAAGCCGCACTCCTCCAGTACCCGAAGAATGTGGGCGCGCTCAATCTCGTCCAGGCTCCTGCCTGACACCGGCGGTCCGCTGGGCGGTTGCTGCTTGAAAATGAAGTCCTGTTCGCGGAGTTCGGGCTCCTGCGCCACCACCATCGCGCGTTCGACGGCGTTCTCCAGTTCGCGGACGTTGCCCATCCAGGGCTGCTGCTGCAGTTGATTCATCACCGAGGGGGCGATGCGCGTGATGTGTTTGTTCATGGCCAGCGAAAACTTACGGACGAAGTGCTCGACCAGGAGCGGAATGTCCTCCTTGCGGTCGCGCAACGGTGGCAGTTCGATGTGAAACACGTTCAGCCGGTAGTACAGGTCGGGGCGGAATGTGCCTTCTTCGATCATGGCCTCAAGATTCTTGTTGGTGGCGGCCACGCAGCGGAAATCGACCTTGATGACCTGATTGCCGCCCACGCGGGTAATCTCGCGCTCCTGCAGGACTCTCAGCAGGTCCGTCTGCGTTTTGAGGCTGATGTCGCCGATCTCGTCGAGAAACACAGTGCCGCCTTCGGCGATTTCGAACTTTCCTTTTTTGCGGTACTGCGCGCCGGTGAAAGCGCCTTTCTCGTGCCCAAACAGCTCGCTCTCGAGAAGTGTTTCGGTCAGTGCTCCGCAATGAATGGCAACAAGAGGATGAAACCGCCGCATGCTGGCGGCATGGATTCCGCGTACGACCAGTTCTTTACCGGTGCCGCTTTCACCGGTGATGAGGACGTTGGCATCCGTGGGGCCTACGGTCTCGACCGCGTCGAAGACCTTGCGCATGGCCGGGCTCTGGCCAACGAGATCGCCCGGACGGGTAGCTTCGGCGACGGTCTCGCGCAGCCGGACGTTCTCTCGCTCGGCTCGCTTGTGTGCGAGCGCCTTCTTTACCAGGTGCGCGATTTCATCGGGGTCGAGCGGCTTGCTGACGTAGTCGTACGCGCCATTCTTCAACGCCATGACTGCGGTTTCGACCGACGCGTAGCCGGTCATCATGATCACAATCAGGTCGGTGTCCATCTCATGCAGGCGGCGCTGCAGCTCAATGCCATCGGTGCCGCGCATCTTGATGTCGAGCAGGGCGATGTCCCACTTGTTCTCGGCCATCCGGGTGAGCGCATCGCTGGCGCTCTCAGCGGTCCCAATCTCGTAGCCTTCCTCGCGGAACCACTTTCCGAGAGAATCCCGAACGCTCAATTCATCGTCCACAATTAACAGCTTCCCTTGTGATTCCACGAATGATCACCTCTCGCTGATTGCAGCGGCAGTTTCCTTTGCCGGAGGATTTCCGTCGTCCCCGTCCCACGGCAGAGTGACGGTAAACGTTGTGCCACGCCCAATCTCGGACTGCACATCGATGCTTCCGTTGTGGCGCTCAAGAATGCTGCGGCTGATGGCCAAGCCGAGCCCGACTCCCTTCCCCGTTTCTTTGGTGGTGAGGAACGGCTCGAAGAGATGGGGGAGAATCTCGGGTGGGATGCCGCAGCCGTCGTCCCGCACGATGATGCGGACCAGATTTTCTTCCCGCGCCAGTTTGGTAGTGACCCACAGGTTTCCGCCCTGGGGCATGGCATCCAGGGCATTCATCATTAGGGCGAGCAAGACCTGCTCGATCTGTGCTCCATCGCAAATGACTCGCGAAAGCTCCTGCGCGAGGTTGCATTCCACGTGAATGGAAGCAAGATCCAGCTGGTGCTGGATCAGCCGAAGGGTCCGATCGATGACCTGATTCAGATTGGTCGGTTGCAGGTTCATGGGAGTGGTGCGGGAAAAGGTGAGCAGATTCTTCACCAGGTCGCCGCAGCGGCGGCTCTCTGAAGCGATCAGATCCAGCGAGTCGCAGATCTCCTGCCGGTGGCGCTTGCCGCCATCCTCGTTATCGATCCACTTTCGCAGCAGCTTCGAGTAAGTCAGGATGCCGGAAAGCGGGTTGTTGATCTCGTGAGCCAGCACGGCCGCCATTTTGCCGATCGACGCCATCTTCTCGGTGTGCAGCGCGTGTTCGTGGGCCCGCTTCAGTTCCCGGGTTTTCTGCTCGACTCGATGTTCCAGAGTACGGGTCCAGGCGACATTCTCGTTGTGTTCCGCCTTGAGCTGGCTGCTCATGAGGTTGAAGGAGTGGGCGAGCTCTCCGATCTCATCTTTCGACCTCACGTCGATCTGGTATCCCAGATCGCCACCGGCCAGCCGCTCGGTGCCACGCTCGAGCGCCTTCACCGGGCGGCCGACCACCTGCCACACAAAAAACCAGCTCAGCAGAGCAATCAGAAGGAGAGCGCATCCGGTATAGAGGATCATCCGCCGGCTGCTCTCCGCCAATTGGATATCGGCCTTGGCCAACGAGAGATTGGTGTCGAGGACTCCCAGAATCTGCTGCTCGGCGGGATGCGCATGGCAGGCCGCATTCGAGCAGGATGCCCGATTCTCAATCGGTGTGATGATCCCCAGTACGCGGGTTCCCGCGGCATTGCGATAAATGCGGAATCGGTCGGGCCGATTCAGCCGGGCCAGCGGTTGCGACTGCGCGTGGCATGCGTAGCAGGCCTCGCCGGTCTTGTCGACCACGTGGTTCTGCTCGCCGGCATTGGTGGTGTAGGTGATCCGGCCTTCCTGATCGAAGATACGGATCTTCTCGATTCCGGGCTCGGCCGCCATGGTCTGGATGGAGCGGTGGAGCCCATCGCGGTCATTGCGCAGCATGTAGTCGGTAGTAGCCTGCGTGATGATCTCGCTCAGCCGTTCGGCGGAGAGCACCGTGTTCTGCTCGAGGTGCTGCCGGTGCAACCTGACATTCAGGTAGCCGAGCGAAGCGAAGATCGCCACCATGGTCGCGAGCAGGAGCACGTTCAGTTTGACACTGAGCGTCTGGGTGGCGCGCAGCAGGCGGCTTCGAGTTGTGTCAGTCTCCGGCATGCTCCAATACCGCCTCGCGCATGGGGACGTCCGCCGGTGCGGTCGCAACCGTCGGTGCGATCAGGTCGTCCTTGGGGAAGATCGGCAAGTACTGCACCGCAACCCGGAACAGGGCGAAGCCCAGCGCAATGATCATGAGAGTCACGGAGAATTCGGTCCACTTCGGCAGGTAGTGATGCCCGACGTAGGTCTCGAATCCGATCAAGCTGACGTTGAGCCGATTGGTGATGAAACCGAACAGGCAGATGACGGACGCAAGATAGAGTCCGCTGGGGGAGAGGCGGAATTTCTTGAAACTCAGCAGCGCGATCGGAATCACGAAGGACAGCGCCAGTTCCAGCCACAGGAAATACGCTTCGTAGCTGGGCTGCAGGATCTGACGCAGCAGGCCGCGATGCAGGAAGTCCTCGAACCGCAGCAGCGCATTGACCCATAGCGCCACCAGCAGGGCTCCGCCCAGGCGCACCAAGACCGACAGTTCCAGATGGCGGCCAAGGGCCTTGGCACTCTGGGTCGACTCGAAGATTGTCATCGCCAGACCCACGGCGACCGCCGAGCCGAAGAAGAAGAAGGGCAGCGCCGGCGAATACCAGAACGGATGCAGCTTGCTCGGCATGATCAGATACAGCGATCCGAGCGAACTCTGGTGCAGGGTTGAGAGCAGAATGCCCAGCACAATGAGCACGGGATAAATCCGATGAATCCACTTGGCCGGCGTCTTCAGGTTGAAACGCTCAAAGACGTTCGGCAGGAATTCAAAGAACAGCACCGTGGTGTAGGTCATCACGCAGAAACCCACTTCGAACATCACGGAGTGCGGATTCATGTAAATCAACTGGTGCCAGATGAACCAGGGACGGCCGAGGTCGAACAGGAGTCCGACGATAAACAGCAGATAACCGAGGAAAGCGGTCAGCACGGCTGGCTTCACAACGCTGTGCAGGCTCTCGACATTGAAAAGGTAGACGGCACCAACCATGCAAAAGCCGCCGGCCGCGAGCATTACGCCGCAGAGGCAGTCGAACCCGATCCAGAAGCCCCAGGGGAACTGGTCCGTCATGTTGGAGACGGCGCCCAGCCCGCGCAGGTAGCGGACGTAGGTCGAGTACAGTCCGACGGCCATGATCGCCAGGAAAACCGCTCGCCAGAAAGTAAGTTTGATCTTCATCGCGCGCCCCCGTTGTTCTTCTTTTCCTGTGCTTCGGCGGTAGCCACTTCGGCGCGCCGGTGAGAGATCCAGTAAATCCCTCCCAGTACCAGCGCCCACACGGGAATGAAGTCGGGAACTCTCTCCATCACTCGACCGGTGTACTCGGGGAGCGGGATTTCGCCAAGTTTGGCGGAAGTGGGATAGCCAAACTCTTCCACCTTGACGCCGGCCAGAATAAGGACGCTGGTTCCGCCGACTTCATGGAGTCCGTAGATGCGCGGCACGTAGTTCGACGGATTCTGTCGAAGCCGGTCTTGCGCCTCGCGGACCAGATCGTCGCGCTCTCCGAACTTGGTCGCGCCGGTTGGGCAGATTTCCGCGCACGCCGTCTGTTGGCCGGCGGTAACGCGATCTGGGCACATGATGCATTTCCGTACCCGCGGGTTCAGCGATCCCCATTCATACTTGGGCTGGCTGAACGGGCACGCCGCCATGCAGTACCGGCATCCGATGCACTTCCACACGTCGTAGACGACCGGTCCTTCCTTTGTCTTGTGGAAAGCTCCGACGGGACAAACCGAGGCGCATGCGGGATCTCCGCAGTGCATGCAGAGGCGGCGCATGAACTTGTCGCCATGAGTAAGGACTGCCGTCAGCTTGTGTGCCGATTGAAACTCTTCAGCGGCGATCGAATCGTTGTAGGGGAGATTGTTCTGCGTGGCGCAGCCTTGCTCACACTGCTTACAACCGATACAAAGCGTCGAATCATATAAGAGCGCTTTACTCATAAATGATCACACTTCGGTGCGAATCGTGAAGACACGAAAACGCCCGAAATCCTTTCGACCGACGCCTGAACTGACTGAGGTAAGCAGAGGGCGATTACAAGCGTAACCGCCGACGAGAGGCAGTAAAGCTGCTAACCCCATCAGATCGGAGGCTGTCGCGAAATTCAGCAGCTTCAGACACCTCAAAGTCTCATCGATTAAGAAATTGTCAGCCGTGACGGCTATCACGTTGGGAAGTGATGGCGGTCAACAAGGTTTGGCAGCCGTGAAGTGGGCGGGCGTTGTGTATTGCAGCAGGGCGGTGCTGCAGTTTTCAGCAGCCCGGAAATATCCGCCTAAGTGCTTGAGGGAATTGATGTTAATCCGAGATCCGATTGATATCAGGCCATCGCGCCCCCATATCGCTGTTGCGAAGTTTTACGATGGAGGCTGTTGAAGAATCTGGTAGCCGACGGTTCGGACGTCAGGGACATCGCTACTAACTACTTTAAATTGTGTATGTTGAACGACATGTTGAGCAGCCTAGTCCTAGGCATTTCAGCGTTGGCATGGCGATTGCCTTAAGAGAAATGTGAGTAGTTGAGACGTAAAACAGCTACTCCGGGCGAGGTGGAGTTATGACAGTCATCATGGTATTAGCGACGTTCGCATTCTTCCTACTGGTTGATTATGTTCGCAGTCAGAGGCAGGTGGCCAAGCAAGCGGCGGTGCAGCCGGTCGTTCGCGAAGTTCCCTCTCACGTAGTTCCGGCGCTGGTTTCCGGGTTTCAGGTTCCAGAAAACATTCGCTACCACGCCGGCCACACCTGGGCGCTGAGCGAGAGCCGCGAGCTGGTTCGGGTCGGCATGGACGACTTCGCGTCGAAGCTGGTGGGCAAGATCGAGAGCATCGCGCTGCCGCAGCGCGGCCGCTGGGTCCGTCAAGGCCAAAAGATCTGGACGATTTTCCGCGATGGCAAGTCGGTCGACATGGTTTCCCCGATCGAAGGCACGGTGAGTGACGTGAACGAAGCCGTGGCGAAGGATCCCGCTCTGGCGCTGAAAGATCCTTATGGCGACGGTTGGATCGTGACGGTGCAAGCTCCGGATTCGAAACTGAATTTCCGCAACCTGTTCGGTGGCGCGCTGGCCCGCATGTGGACGGAAGATTCCGCGCTGCGGTTGCGCAAGCGGATGCCGGTCGCGATGGCAGCAGCGCTGGCGCAGGATGGCGGCGTCTCGGTGGACGACATTACCGCTCATCTGCCGAACGAGGACTGGGCGACCCTGACGAAAGAGTTTTTCCTGTCGTAGACCCCAGGGTCGAGGATAGGCCTCGCCCAAACAACCTCCTGGTTGATTGCACCGCCCGGGAAATATCCCGGGCGGTTCTTTATTCGGGGGAAACCTGCGAAGGCAGGGACGTCTCGTCGTCGAGAACGGGCCGCGAGTGAGAGCGGACAATCAGGAACCCAACCAACACTGCGGAACTGAGCATCAGGACGCGCAGGTACTGCGCCGGCGGAACGACGCGATCACCGAACAGGGTGCGCAGCAGGCCGGACGTGGCGCTGGTGGCGCAAAGCGCAAAGTAGATACGTTCGATCGAGCCCCGGGAAATGCCGACCAGCCATATCAGGATGGACGCCACAATCAAGTAGATCCCGATCAGGATGAAGTCGCCGGTGGTGCCGGTCCCGTGGAAAATTCCCTTCTTCGGCGAGAAAAATCCCTGAAACGCGATGCCCAGAAACACGACCGAGTGAATCAGCGCGATGATGGACCGCTTTCGATTGGTGAGAACCCCGAAGTCACTCATAACGTCTGCAAGCAGTCTGACCGATTGGCCTGCGGGAGGGGCGTGATGGATCGCACTCGCTCCTGTGATTCGAATCACTAGTCCTCGCGAACCGATATGGAATCCACGCATTCGCGAGTGATACCATCGCCAGCCATGGCCAACAAAATCGTGTTGCGCGCGCTGTTTTGCTCGATCCTGGTTGCGAATGCGCTGTGCCAGACCGCCGCTCCGTCTCCACACACCATCGTGCTCCGCGCCTCGCGGTTGCTCGACATCAAATCGGGGAAGATCATCAAGCCGGGCGAAGTGCTGGTTCAGGGGGACCGCATCGTCGAAGCCGGACCGGCGGTAAAGCATCCGGCGGGCGCGGAAGTGATCGACCTGGGCGACCGTACGCTCATGCCCGGGCTGATCGACGCGCACATCCATCTGTTTCTCCATCCGGGAGCTGAGGACCTGCAGACGGTGCAGGAGTCGGTTCCGGAACGCACCATAATGGCGGCGCTGGCTGCGCGGGACGATCTGATGGCCGGGTTCACCGCCGAGCGTGATATGGGGACAGAAGGCGCGGGCTCGGCGGATACCGCGGTACGCAAGGCTATTGATTCGGGCCTCATTCCCGGCCCCCGGCTGCGGGTCAGCGGAAATGCGGTCAACATCCTCGGCGGACACGAAGACGCCATCGGCTACAACCCGGCGCAGCATGTCCTGCCCAACGCGGATTACGCGAACACCGCCGACGAACTGGTGGCCGTCATCCGGCAGCAGTTCAAGGAGGGGGCGGACTTCATCAAGATTTATGAGACGGGAGCGGACTCGATCAAGGCCGGGCGCCTGGTGACCCCGTACCAGTACACTGAGGCACAACTGGAAGCAGCCGTGAAAGAAGCGGCGCGGCAGGGCAAAGTCGTGGCAGTTCACGCCACCGGAGAGCCCGGCACCCTTTACGCCGCGCGCGCCGGAGTAGTTTCCATCGACCATGCCGACCAACTGGGCGACGAGACCATGCGGTTGATGAAGGAAAGGCAGATCTTCGCCGTTCCTACCTTCACGATCTTCGAGTACTTCGCCGAGCATGCCGCCAATCCGCAACGGGCCGCCTACGAACATCAAGTTCTTGAGTTGAAGGCAGAGGAGTTCAAGAAGCAGCTGGCTGCCGGGATTCCGATGGCGGTGGGATCGGATGTCGGACCATTTCCCCATGGCACGCAGGCGCGCGAGCTCGTGCTGATGGTGAAGTACGGCATGTCTCCTTTAGCGGTGCTGCAAGCGGATCTTCTGAATGGCGCGAAAATCCTGGGATGGGAAGGCCAGATCGGCGCGCTCGAACCCGGCTATCTTGCCGACGTGATTGCGATCAAAGGCGACCCGCTCGAAGACGTATCGGCCGTGACCAACGTCGACTTCGTGATGAAGGGCGGCACGATCTACAAGAAATGACACTTTTTGGCACAGAAAAGGCCAAGAGAACACCTGCAAAAGATTGCACAGCTGACTCTGGTTACTCATGGCAAGGGGAAGCTAAGAACCGCGTCCTGAAGTAGTTGCCGGGGATTGGCTCCCGGTTTCCTGGTTCTCGGATTGCCATTCTCATAGCGCCGCCGTACGCAGGCGGCGACTATGACCTTCGCCACCCTGTTCCGTCGCCTGCTAGCCGTTTCGACCACCACCCTCTTTCTGCTCGCGATCTGCCCCAGATCGCTGGCGCAGGGCCCGATTCCTGAGGCTCCCGCGCCGAGAGCGGCTGCGGCCCAACCCGCCGCCTCGTTCCTGTTTGCCCCGACGTCCGAAGTCGGCGAACACAGCTTCTGGGATCGCCAGAACAAGGTGCTTCTCGTTTCGCTGGTGGCGGCGAACACCGCTGATTTCGCCGTGACTCGCTCGAATCTGCAGAACGGCGGACAGGAACTGAATCCGGTAGTGCGTATCTTTGGCCGCTCCAGCGCTGGCCTGGCGGTGAACTTCGCGGGCGAGACCGCCGGCGTAGTCGGCCTGTCCTATCTCTTTCACAAGACCGGCCACCACAGGATGGAGCGGCTCGTGTCGTATATCAACATTGGCGCCTCTGCTGGCGCCGTCGGCTACGGCCTGGCGCACCGCTAAGCAGCCGGCCTCGCTATTCACAATGTCTACTATCTTGGTAGTATTACGGGATCAGTTATCCTGACTAGACGTCCAAGAGGAAGACATGAGGATCGCAAACGACGTTACCGCGTTGATTGGCAACACCCCGCTAGTCCGGCTCAACAAAGTTACGCAAGGTTGTGCCGCCGAGGTGGTGGCGAAACTGGAAGGCCAGAATCCTCTGTCGAGCGTCAAAGACCGCATTGGCGCCAGCATGATCGAGGACGCGGAGCGCGCGGGCAAAATCCAGCCGGGCAAGACCGTACTGATTGAGCCGACCAGCGGCAACACGGGCATCGGCCTGGCGTTCGTGGCCGCGGTCAAAGGCTACAAGCTGGTGATCGTCATGCCCGACACGATGAGCGTGGAGCGCCGGGTTCTTCTGCTGGCTTTCGGTGTGGAACTGGTGTTGACTCCTGGACCTCGCGGAATGACGGGAGCGATCCTGAAGGCGAAGCAGATCCTGGCCGATACTCCCAACGGCTACATCCTGCAGCAGTTCGACAATCCTGCCAATCCCAAGATCCACCTCGAGACTACTGGCCCCGAGATTTGGAACGATACCGACGGCCGCGTCGACTTTCTGATCTCTGGTGTGGGTACCGGCGGCACGATCACTGGCGTTTCGGAGTACATCAAAGCCAGGAAGCCATCGTTCAAGGCAATTGCGGTCGAGCCAGTCGACAGCGCAGTCCTATCCGGAGGCAAGCCCTCGCCCCACAAGATTCAGGGCATCGGAGCCGGGTTCATTCCCAGCATTCTCCGGCGGGACTTCATCGACGAGGTCGTCACCGTGACGAACGATGAAGCGATCACGATGGCTCGCAGGCTTCCACTCGAAGAGGGATTGTTCGTCGGCATATCCTCTGGCGCCGCTGTAGCCGCAGCGCTGAAGGTGGGCAAGCGTCCGGAGAATGCCGGCAAACTGATCGTCACCGTTCTGCCGTCATTTGGCGAGCGGTATCTGAGCAGCATTCTGTTCCAGGAATTGCGAGAAAAGGCACTGCAGATTCCGACGGCAGAGTTGCCGCCGGCCTGATCCAAGTTCATGCCACACCTGCTATCGCTAATCCGCGAAGACGTGACCAACGTGATGGATCACGATCCCGCGGCCAAGTCCCGCTTCGAAGTCTTCCTCTGCTATGCCGGCCTGCATGCGGTCTGGTTTTACCGGGTGAACCACTGGTTGTGGAACCACGGCTTCTTCTTCATGGCGCGCTGGCTGTCGCAAGTCGCGCGCTGGCTGACGGGGATTGAGGTTCATCCTGCCGCGAAGATCGGACGCCGCCTGTTTATCGATCACGGGATGGGAGTGGTGATCGGCGAAACTGCCATCGTCGGTGACGACGTGACCCTCTACCAGGGAGTGACGCTGGGGGGCACCGGCAAGGAACACGGCAAGCGCCATCCCACGCTGGAAGATAACGTCGTGGTGGGTGGCGGGGCAAAAATCCTCGGCAATATCGTCATTGGAAAGAACTGCCGCATCGGCGCCGGATCGGTGGTGCTGCGCAATGTTCCCGACAATTCCACGGTGGTGGGAGTCCCGGGCCATATCGTGTTTCGCGAGGGCAAGCGCGTGGTGATCACCGATCCCAAGCAGATCAACGATCCACTGTCCGAAGCGCTGGCAGCGGTTGCGTCAGAGTTGAGCAAGCTTCGCGAGCGCGTCCAGAAACTCGAGGGCGTGGACCAGTGGAGCGAACCGGTTCCTGAGTGCGTGCAGCGGCTGATGGAAGATCTCGACTACCAGATTTAGAGGCGGCGACGTAAGATGATCCGCTGAGACCAAGTCGCTCTCAGGCGGAGGTTTCCTCCTGTGAAGAAAATCGTTCCTGCCATTCTTCTGGTCCTCTTCATTTCAATTTGTTTCGCTGCCGACAAGAAGGAAGAAAAGCCCAAACCCGCGCAGTCGATCGATGAACTGCACCAGCAACTCGACAAGATACTGAAAGACACCCATACACCCGGCGTCTCGGTAGCGATCGTTCACAAGGATGGCCCGGAGTGGGTGGCTGGGCTGGGAGTGGCCGACGTAGCCAGCAATCGCCCGAACACCGCCGACACCTTGTTCCGCATCGGATCGACCTCGAAGGCATTCTCGTCGCTGTCGATCCTGTTGCTGGCGAACCAAGGCAAGGTCTCGCTGCAGGATCCGGTTCACAAACTGGCGCCAGAAGTCTGGTTCGACAATTCGTGGGAATCGACGGACCCGATCCGCATCGTCAACGTGCTCGAGCACACCACTGGTTGGGACGACCTACACTTCCGCGAATACGCCATGCAGGCGCCGGATACCATGACGCTGCTCGAGGGCCTCGATTACGATCATCACTCCCGGACGTCGCGCTGGCGACCTGGGACACGCATGGCGTATTGCAACGCGGGTCCCCCGGTAGCGGCGTACATCGTCGAGAAAATCACGGGGCAGCGTTTCGAAGACTTCGTGCAGCAGAACCTGTTTGCGCCGATCGGAATGAAGACCGCCACTTACTTCGAGTCGGCGCCCGGCACTGCCACTACGCTGTATCACGACGACGGCAAGACACCGTATTCCTATTGGCACATACTTCTGCGCCCGGCCGGATCGATCAACGCGTCGGCGAATGACATGGCGGCCTATGTGCAGTTCTATCTGAATCGCGGGGCTGTTGGAGGGAAACAGATTGTCCCTGCTGCCGACATCGATCGTATGGAGGTCCCTGAAAGCACATGGGCCGCGAAAGAGGAACTCAAGGCTGGCTACGGCCTGAGCAATTATGTCTCTATCCAGGACGGATTCGTCTTCCACGGACACAACGGCGGAGTGGAAGGCGGCCTGACCGACATGTCGTACATGCCGGAATTTGGCGTCGGATACTTCTTCAGCATCAATAGTGGAAGCGGGGATGCGTTCGACAAGATCGGCAAGGCAATCCGCGCCTATATCACCCTCAAGTTGCAGAAGCCTGCCTTGCCGCCGGCCGTGCCTTTGCCAACGAACGCATCTGACTACGCCGGTTGGTATGAGCCCGATTCTCCACGCATCGAGATGCTCCATTTCCTGGAGCGCCTCATGGGACTCAACCGGGTCGGCTTTTCAAATGGCAAGATGCTTCTGTCAACGCTGGGTGAGCGAAACCAGGTCTACTTGCCGGTTGCCGGGATGCAATTCCGGCGCGAGCCAAAGAAAGATCCACCGTCACCGGTTGCCACCGTTGCGTTGCTCGCCGCGAATTCCGAGGGACGATTCTTCCAGACCGAGTTCTCTACGATGAAGAAAATCCCCGCGTGGATGGCGATCGGCGAAATCCTCACCGTGTGCTTTGTGCTGCTCTGTATTGTGGCAATTCTGATCTACGCCCCCTTTTGGATCCTCGGAGGCATCAGCCAGCGTCGGCGGCGTCCGGCGGAGCGTCCGTTGCGATTGTGGCCACTGGTCGCGGTGTTGAGCCTGCTCGCAGTGTTCGGGATTTTTGCAGTCTCGATGAGCGATCTGATTGAGCGCCTGGGCCGTCTGACTCCCTGGTCCGCCGCGATCTGGATATTCACGCTGGTGTTCGTCGTCGCCTCGCTGGCCTCTGCGTTCCGCAGCTGGCAGAGTCCTGCCGAGGGTGTGAGACGCGCTGTGCGCAGATTCTCGATTGTTGTGTCGCTTGCGCTGCTGATCGCGGCTGCATATCTGGGATATTGGGGGATCATTGGGCTCCGCACCTGGGCCTAGAATGTCGGCTGTGAGGCGGATGCCGAGAAGGGGAAGTCTTTGACAAATCATGCATGTCCGTTTAATGTTCCCTTTTCGTAAACGTTTACGGAAAGGCGCGCTCCAAGGACTTCCCGGTAGACTCCCATTTCGGCCCCCATGCTGCTGAAGACACTCCGCGAAGAGGTGCTCGAGGCCAACCTGGAATTGGTTCGTCGCGGCCTCGTGGTGTACACATTCGGCAATGCCAGCGGCATCGATCGGGATGAGGGCCTGGTTGCCATCAAGCCCAGCGGCGTCCCATACGAAGAATTAAAGCCGGAGCACATGGTGGTGTGCGATCTGGAAGGGAAGATCGTGGATACCAAGCTTCGGCCCTCCTCCGACCTTCCTACGCATCTGGAGTTGTACAGACAGTTCCCGAGTATTGGCGGGGTCGCGCATACCCATTCGGAATTTGCTACGGCGTGGGCTCAGGCGGGCACGCCGATTCCTTGTTTCGGAACCACGCACGCGGACTACTTCCACGGCCCTGTCCCGGTGACGGAATGTCTCAAGACCGCCGAGATAGCGGGTGACTACGAGCTCGAGACGGGAAAGGCCATCTGCCGCGCGTTCGCGAAACTCGATCCCAATTCGATTCCGGCGGTGCTGGTCGCCGGCCATGCCCCGTTCTGTTGGGGACCTACCGCTTCGGATGCGGCGCACAACGCGGTGATTCTGGAATACGTTGCCCGCATGGCTTTGCACACTCTTTCGATCAACGCTGAATCCCGGCCGATCGTCCGCGAGCTGCATGACAAACATTTTCTGCGGAAACACGGCCGCAATGCCTATTACGGACAGGTCAAGACACAATGAATCTTGCTCTGCTATTTCTCAGCTCCAGTCGACTCGTACACCTCTCCGCAGTCGATATCGCCATCATCGTTTTCTACTTTGCCCTGGTGCTGGGCATCGGCTTCTACCTCAAGGGACAAGCGAACACCGGGGAAGACTTCTTCATGGCCGGACGGGAGATGACAGCCTGGGTCGCGGGCCTGGCATTTCTCTCGGCTAATCTTGGGTCGCTGGAACTGATGGGCTGGGCAGGAAATTCCTATAAGTACGGGATCCTCGCAGCCCACTGGTATTGGATCGGCGCCATTCCCTCGATGCTCTTCCTGGCGCTGGTGATGATGCCCTTCTACTACGTGTGCAAGACGCATTCGGTACCGGGCTATCTCAAGTTGCGTTTTGGCACAGGGGCGCAAGCGATCTCCTCCATTTCGTTCGCGTTCATGACGGTGCTGATGAGCGGCATCAATATGTATGCGATGGCCGTAGTGATGAAAGTTGTGCTGGGCTGGAATATCCACTTCAGCATCATCGTTTCCTCACTCACAGTCGCGGCCTATGTTGCCCTGGGCGGATTGCGGTCCGCGATCTTTAACGAAGTGCTGCAGTTCTTCCTGATCTGGGCGGGAGCCTTGCTGATTCCGATTCTTGGTCTGATTGAAGCTGGGGGTTGGCACGGCTTGCAGGCCAAGATCATGCAGAACCTGACCGAGTTGCATGTGGCGAATCCCGGATCCTACACGCACCTTTGGGGTACGCTGGGCAACTTCAACGCCAACCCGATGGGCATCAACTGGGCTGGCATCGTATTCGGACTCGGGGCAGTCATTGCGATGGGCTACTGGACCACGGACTTTCTCGTTGTCCAACGCGTTTTGTCGGCGAAGGATCTGCGCTCCGCGGAACTGGCGCCCATTATCGGCGCGGCATTCAAGATGATGGTGCCCCTCATCGTGATTCTTCCCGGATTGCTTGGTTTGGCGTTGCTGCGCGATCCAAGTACGGGAGGATTGATCCGACTGGTTCCTGCCAACCTTGCCTGGTCAGACGCTGGACAAGCCCAAGGACTGCACGGATATGACGAAGTCCTACCCCTGATGTTGGCTCGCTATTGCGGGCCGGGACTTCTCGGCCTTGGCATCACCGCGCTGATTGCTGGCTTCATGTCAGGTATGGCAGGCAACGTCAGCGCCTTCACTACCGTTTGTGTCTACGACATCTACGGAACTCTGGTTAACAAGAGTGCGTCCGACGAAACCAAAGTGCGTTGGGGCCGCCTGGTGACGGTGGGTGGAGTCATCATCAGCATTGGAACGGCGTATTGGGCGGCAAACCAGCCGAGCATCATGGACTATGTGCAATCGCTGTTCAGTTTCTTCATTGCTCCGCTATTTGGCACGGTGCTATTGGGAATGCTCTGGAAACGCGCCACGCCTGCGGGAGGATGGACCGGGCTGCTCGCCGGGACGTTGTCGTCAGTCGGCATGTATTTCTGGGTGAAATTCGATCCGACCGCGGTGCGCTATGTCGCTCTCTCGATGGCCGCACAAGACCAGGCGCAAAACATGTTCCGCGCGCTCTGGTGCTGCTCAATTTGCATCATCGTGACGGTGGTTGTCAGCCTGTTGACGAGGCCCAAGCCAGACTCGGAGTTGAAGGACGTCGTCTACGGCTTGACGCCGATTCCCAAGACCGAGCACGTCTCAATGTTCCACAGTCCGATTTTCTGGGGTGTCGTGGTATTTGTGATCTTTATCATTCTGCAAATCATTTTCTGGTAGGAGGACGCAATGAAATCTGGCGGATCGCTTTCTATCTGGTTCTTCACGGGAATCTGCCTTGGCGTGAACGGGCTGCTGATTTTTGCCCGGGGGATTTACGAACTCATTCATCCTCCCGCCACGAACGTCGTACTTGGCGAACTGCACGCCAATGTCTGGTGGGGCGGCTTCCTTCTGATTCTCGGGCTCGTTTACTCGATACAGTTTTCACCCGCGCGCGAGCGCAAGCGGATGTCAGGAAATTCTTAATCGTAGTGGAAGGATGAAAAGGAACTCTTATGTCTGACAAAAAGAAAATGACGATGGGCGTCATCGTCGGAAACCGCGGCTTCTTCCCCGATCAGCTGGCGAAGTCAGGGCGCGAGGAAATCATTCAGGCGCTGGCCAAGGCCGGCATGGATGCAATCGTTCTCGGCCCGGAAGACAGCAAGCACGGAGCAGTCGAAACGCACGAGGAAGCCAAGCGCTGCGCAGCGCTCTTCAGGAAGAACGCCGACAAGATCGACGGCGTGGTCGTCACGCTGCCGAACTTCGGCGACGAGCGGGCTGTCGCCGATACACTGCGACTCGCGCGCTTGGGAGTTCCGGTGCTCGTCCAGGCGACTCCCGACGATGCCTCGAAGATGACGATCCTGCATCGTCGCGACAGTTTCTGCGGCAAGATGTCGGCCTGCAACAATCTGCGCCAGTACGGCATTCCCTACTCGTTGACGCGTCTGCATACCGTCGCCCCGGACTCGCAGGACTTCCAGAACGATCTCGCCTGGTTCGGCGCCGTGTGCCGCATCGTGAACGGCTTCCGCAATCTGCGTATCGGCAGCGTGGGCGCGCGCCCCACGGCATTCAACACCGTGCGCTACAGCGAGAAGATGCTCGAGCGCAGCGGGATTTCTGTCGAGACGCTCGATCTGTCAGAAGTGTTCGGTCGAATCGGCAAGCTGAAAGATGACAACGCGGGCGTGCAGGGCAAGCTGGCGGAGATCAAGAAATACGTGACGACGCAGAGCGTCCCCGATGCGGCTCTGATGAAGATGGCGAAACTTGGCTACGTCATCGACGAGTGGATGAAGCAGACCGACCTGCAGATCAGCGCCGTGCAGTGCTGGACGTCGATGGAGGAGTACTTCGGCGTAGTCCCCTGCACCATCATGAGCATGATGAGCAACAAGCTGCTGCCGGCAGCCTGCGAAGTCGACATTGTCGGCACGCTGAGCATGCACGCCCTCGCGCTCGCGTCGGAAACGCCCAGCGCGCTCCTCGACTGGAACAACAACTACGGCGAAGATCCCAACAAGGCCGTCTGCTTCCACTGCAGCAACCTGCCCAAGCATTTCTTCCAGGACGTCCGCATGGACTTCCAGGAAATCATTGCGGGCACAGTGGGCAAGGAGAACACATTCGGCACGGTGGTCGGCCGCGTGAAACCCGGCGCGATGAGCTTCGCCCGCTTCTCGACCGACGATACGTCAGGCGTCATGCGCGGATACGTCGGCCAGGGTGAGTTCACCAGCGACGCGCTGAACACTTTCGGCGGCGTCGGTGTCGTGAAGATTCCGGAGCTGCAGAAACTGCTGCACTACATCTGTGAGAATGGATTTGAGCACCACGTGGCGGCGAACTTCTCGACCACGGCAGGCGCAGTGCACGAAGCGGCCGTTCGCTACCTCGGCTGGCAGATGTACTGGCACGCAAATTAGAATCAGCTTCGTTACGGACCTTTTGCACCACAGGGGACACAGAGGAACACAGGGAAACGCTCTGTGATTCTCTGCGTCCTCTGTGGTGAATTTTTCAGGACACCACATGGCCATCGTCGCAGGAGTAGATTTCGGCACCCTCAGCGTCCGCGTTTCGATTGTCGATAGTGAGCGCGGACTGCTCGCCTCCGCCGTTTCCGAATACCCATTGCATCGCAAACGCGAGGATCCTGACTTCGCCACGCAATCGCATGCCGATCACATGCGTGCATTGGCCGAAGCTACGCGCCAGGCGGTGAAGTCGGCCGGCGTCAGCGGCGACCAGGTCGCATCGATCGCGCTCGACACCACAGGGTCGAGCGTCATTCCCGTGGGCGAGGGGATGGTTCCACTCGACGACTACTATCTCTGGTGCGATCACCGCTCCAAAGTCGAAGCTGCGCTGATTACCGAGATCGCGCACATCGACAAATTGGAGGCGATCGAGTGGTGCGGAGGCGTCTACTCCTCTGAATGGGGATTCGCCAAGTTGCTCCACTGGCTGCGGCACAATCCCGACAAGCGGCAGAAATTCGCCAGCGCTTTTGAGCACTGCGACATGGTGGCGGCGACGTTGTGCGGCATTACCGACCATCGCCGCGTGAAGCGCAGCGTCTGCGCCATGGGCCACAAGTGGATGTGGAACGCGTCGCTCGGTGGCCTGCCACCCGAGAGCTTCCTCGCCAAGGTCGATCCGCTGCTCGCGGGAGCCCGCGAGACGCTCGAAGGCGAATACGCGACCTCCGACAAGATCGCGGGAAAACTGGCTCCGCAATGGGCTGAAAAACTCGGCCTGAGAGCCGGCATTCCGATTCCGGTCGGAGCTTTCGACGCGCACTGGGACGCGATCGGCGCTGGTGCCAAGGAAGGCGACGTCGTGAATGTGGTAGGCACGTCGACCTGCATCATCGCCTACGCGCCGAAGGCGAATCTTATTCCCGGCGTCTGCGGCGTGGTCCCGGGCAGCGTGCATCCACAGTTCACCGGAATTGAAGCCGGTCTGTCGGCCACCGGTGACATCTTCAGCGCGATCGCGCGACGAGCGGGCACGAGTGTCGAAGAACTGAGTAAGGGACTCGACAAGTATCGGGCCGGGCAGACCGGCCTGCTACGCATGACCTGGGACAACGGCGACCGCACGGTGCTGGTGAACCCGAACCTGGGTGGAATGACGATCGGCTGGAACCTCGTCCACACCGCGCAGGATGAACTCTTCGCGGCCATCGAAGGCACAGCGTTTCACACGCGCGTGATTCTCGACCGCATGAGTGAGTACGGAGCGCCGACCAAGCGCGTGATTAACGGCGGCGGCATTCCGCAGAACAACCACGTGCTGAACCAGGTCTACGCCAATGTCCTCGGACGCCCAGTGCTGGTTCCGAGCGGGAAGGTCACTGGCCTGGGGTCGGCGATTTTTGCTTTCATGGCAGCGGGCGTGTTCAAGGCCATCGACCAGGCGCAAGACAAAATCTGCCCCAAGTTCACTGTCTATGAGCCGCAAGCCGATACCCAGAGTACCTACGCAGCGTTGTATGAGCTGTATCGCAAGATCTACTTCGAGTTCGGCAAGCCGGCGTCGGCGCAGTTTGGCGATGTGCTGCCGAGGCTGATTCAGATCGCCCGGGGATGATCATCTTCGTGGAGTTAGTGGAGTACCTCGACCACAAATCCTCCCGGCGCTTCAAAATAGAAAGTCCATGACCCGTGAAGGCGGGCGGGGCTGGGCACCGTGTATCCGTCGTCACGAAGACGCTGGTTGATTTCGTTCACCTGCTCGTCAGATTCCTGGATAAAACCAACGTGGAAGCCGGCAGGATACTTCGCGGCGGTCCCTGTCGCAGCGCGGAACAGCGCCAGCAGCATGCCGCTGTCATCTGACATGAAACTCATCGCGTCGCGCGGAGACATGCCGTTGTAGCCTCGTAATCCGAAATATTTCTCCAGAAACCGATGCGCGTCCGGAACATTGGAAACAGTCAAGTTGAGATGATTCAGCTTCACGCGGCGCCTCCTAAACGTAAGACGTACCGTTCATCAGATTCGGGAGGGGGCCGAGTGGTCGCAGTTCTTGGGTGGATCTTCGACAGAGACCTACCCGCCGGCAATCGCACCGAGGACGATGAAGGGTTCTTTTCCGGACGCGACAGAGTCAGGCAGAGGAGCATCCGGGGATTCGTGGGTCAGATCCTCCTCGCAGGCGAAGAAACGCAAGAAGGCGCGCCGCTGTTTTGTGACATGATCGCGGATCGCGCCCTTGAGCATCGGATAACGTTCCAGTCTTTCAGTCGGGGCTGAATGTTAATAAGGGATGAAAACGCTGCTTTAGGGGAAGGGAGAAGCAACATTCGGCACTAGGTTGGGGCAACTCTCTTGGTTACAATAAGATCGTGAAACCGAGCATCTTCGTAGTAGAAGACGACCCTGATATTTCGCGGCTGGTCCGGCACCACCTGGAGAATGAAGGATTCGTGGTGCGGGTGTATCCGACCGGGGCGAATGTGTTGGCCGATGCGGAGAGGCAGCGTCCGGCTCTGTTCGTGCTCGATATCATGGTGCCGGGCAAGGACGGGCTGGAGATCTGCCGGACCATCCGGCAGACGCCGGGTTTGTCATCAGTACCGGTAATTTTTCTGACGGCGAAGAGCAGCGAGGCGGACCGCGTACTCGGGCTGGAACTCGGCGCCGATGATTACATCGGAAAGCCGTTCAGTCCGCGCGAGCTGGTGGCACGGGTGAAGGCGGTGCTGCGGCGTTTTGAACGGCCGCTTCCGCCGAGCCCGATGAAGGTGGGAGATATTGAAATCGATCCATCGGCCATGACTCTGACGGTTCGCGGGTCGATGGTGCCGACCACCGCCACGGAGTTCCGCCTGCTCGACTATTTTGCGCGGCACAAGGGGCGCGTCTTCAGCCGCGATCACCTGCTGGATTCAGTCTGGCGCGATACAGCGTATGTGACGCCGCGATCCGTCGATGTGTATGTGCGGCGCATTCGGGAAAAGATCGAACCCGACCCGGAGAATCCGCGCTATCTCAAGACGGTACGCGGAGCGGGATACCGATTTGAGACCCCGAAGTAGAGGAGAAATTTGAAGAACCGGATTTTCTTCAAACTGCTCGCTGTTTTTCTGATTGTCATCGCCGCTACTGCAGCTATTCTCGACGTTATGCTCGGCAGCGCCTGGGAAAGCTCTCTGCGCACCGAGATCGAACGCAACCTCACGCAAAAGACTCTGATGTTTGCCCATCGGGTGGACATCGACAAGACGCATTCGCTGGCCGAGATCGCGGCACAAGAGGGCCAGGCGGCCGGCGCGCGGGCGACGATCATCGATGCCTCCGGGAAGGTGCTGGCCGATTCGGAAGGAAATCCGGCACAGATGGAGAACCATGCTGGGCGGTCGGAGTTCGCCGCCGCTCTTGCCGGAAAGACGGGCGAGAACGAACGGCGCAGTGCCACACTTGGGATCCCGTTTCTCTACGTAGCCTCGCCGATTTCCGGAGGCGCGGTGCGCCTGGCTTATCCGCTATCGGACATTGAAGCGGCACAGGCACAAGTCCACAGGAAGCTGTTCTGGGGATCGGTTCTCGCCGCCTTTATCGCCCTGTTGATTGCGGCCGCCGCTTCGATCTGGACCTCCAGACGTTTGCAGCGCATTGTGGATGTCGCCGAGCGCATAGAAAAGGGAGATTTGCGGGCGCGCGTGAAAGACACGCCGCTGGATGAGATTGGGCGAGTGGCGTCGGCGATCGACAAGTCGGCGGAGCAGGTGGAACGCAGTTTCGCTGCGGTGCGATCGAGCCAGCGCCAGCTGGAGGCTCTGCTCAACAGCATGCAGGATGCCGTTATTGCGGTCAGCACCGACGGGTTGGTTCGCTGGGCGAATCACCGCATGGACCGGCTGGCACCGCAACGTACGCGACTGAACGCCCCCGTGGTGGAGACAGTCCGCGATCCCGATTTCCTGGCCACCGTCAACTCGGCGATGACGGCAAAAGATGTGAAAACCGGGCGGGCAACATCGATTGTGCCGGGGCGCGCCTTTGATGTGACCGCTGCGCCTTTACCGGATGGAGGCGTTGTCGCCGTGCTGCGCGACCTGACTGAGACGGAGCGCGTGGAGAAAACGCGGCGCGATTTCATCGCCAACGTGTCGCACGAGCTGCGCACTCCGTTGACCTCGATTCAGGGATATACGGAGACTCTGCTGGACACGATTTCTGAAGATACGGCGCCGACTCGGGAATTCCTGGAGATCATCCGCAAGAACACGGCGCGCATGTCGCGCCTGACCGAGGATCTGCTGACGCTGGCGCGGGTGGAATCGGGCGAGACGCGGTTTGAGACCGAGCCGGTTCCTCCGGTGGAACTACTACGCGATGCGGAAGAGAGTTTTCGCGAGATTGCCCGCGGACAGGGCGTCGATCTCGAGATTATCGATTCACACAACGGGAGCGGTTCGGTCGAGTCGCTGCCGCTCGTATCGGCGGACCGGGAAGCCATTCATCAGGTTTTCTCGAACCTCATCGACAACGCCATGAAATATGGGCGTACCGGGGGCCGCGTGGAGTTGGGAGCGCGGGCGGCGCAGCGGGGGATCGAGTTCTACGTGCGGGATTTTGGCGCCGGCATTTCGTCCGAACATCTGCCTCGTCTCTTCGAGCGGTTCTACCGGGTTGACAAAGCGCGGTCGCGCGAGTCCGGAGGAACCGGGCTTGGACTGGCGATTGCCAAGCACATCATGCGGGCGCACGGCGGCTCGATCCGCGCGGAGAGCGAATTGAGCCACGGAAGCACATTCCTGTTTACGCTGCCCACGGCGTGAGTCTCGTCGAATCTTAAGTCGTCCCCTCACTCAAGGAAGGTGGCACCGCATTTTCAGCCGCACCGAATCTGCGGTTGGGCTCCGGCCCCATGGTGAACTCAAGCGCTCCGCCGTCGGCGATATCTGCGTGGCGAAACCAGAGCTTCTCACAGGTCTTTCCGTTGAGTGCCACGGACTGGATGTAAGCGTCGCGGGGAGAGGTCCGCTTCACGTTGATCTTCAGCTTCTTGCCTCCGCCCAGGTCGAGCTCGGCCCGATCCACCAGCGGGGTGCCGAACACATAGTTGCCGCTGACCGGATCGACGGCGTAGAACCCGAGTGAACTCATGACGTACCACGCGGACATTTGGCCGCAGTCCTCATTCCCGGCGAGGCCGTCGGGCTGATCGTCGTATTCCATTTCCAGCAGGCTGCGCACGCGGGCCTGCGTTTTGTGCGGCTCTCCCGCGTAGCAATAGAGATATGCCATGTGATGACACGGTTCGTTGCCATGGGCGTACTGGCCGACCATTCCCGCGATGTCAGGCGGAGCGTCCGCAGGAAGTTGCGAACTGGTGGTGAATAGCATGTCGAGCTTCTCGATGAACGCTTCCTTGCTGCCGAACAGCTTGATGTATCCGGCAGGGTCGTGTTGGATGGAGAACGTCGTCTCCCAAGGGTTGGATTCGGTGTAGTCGCGCCACTGCTTGGAGTGGCCCATCTCGGCGGGCTCGAAAGGCTCGGCCCATTGCCCGTTTTCAAGGCGCGGACGGACAAACGTGACTTTCGGATCGAACAGGTTCTTGTAGTTCTTCGAACGCTCGAGCAGGAGCTTGTAGTCTTCCTCATGTCCGAGGGCCTTCGCTAGATGCGCAACGGCCCAGTCGTCGTAGACGTACTCCATCTGCTTGCTGACGGATTCTTCTTCCTTGTCGCAGGGAATATATCCGAGCCTGCGATAGTAGCCGAGGCCGCGATAGTCGTCGTCCATGGCGCGGCGGCGGAGGGGCGGGTAGACGGCGCTGAAATCGATGCCCTTGAATCCCTTTACGCAGGCTTCCGCGTAAACCGAACTGGAGTGATATCCCGTCATGCAGAAAGTCTCGCGTCCCTGCAGGGGCCAGATGGGAACACCGGCGGGGCTTTCGTTGGCCATGCGGATCAGGCAGTTGACGAAGTCGGGGACGCGATCCGCCTGGAACAGCGTGTACATGGGATGCGCTGCTCGGTAGGTGTCCCAGAGCGAGAAGGTGCTGTAGTTGTGGGCTCCGGCGGGCAGTTGGTGAACTTGGCCATCCATGCCGCGATACTGACCATCGACATCGTCGAAAAGCGTGGGCGCGACCATCAGGTGATAAAGGCCGGTGTAAAAGATCGTCTTGTGACGCGGGTTCGAGGTGTCGATCCGGATGCGTGAGAGGCCAGCGTTCCACTTCTCGTGTGCGGTACGGCGCACCTTTTCGAAATCCCAGCCGGGAATTTCGGCGGCGACATTCTTGCGCGCACCTTCTTCGCTGACGGGAGAGAGTCCGGTCTTGACGGAGATGACTTCCCTGTCGGCGGTCTGAAAGTGCAGCAGGCATTTTAACGACATGCCCTTTACTTCGTGGACTGAAGCATCGAGCGGCTTGTTGTCGGAGACAATTTCTGCTTTGGCGAAGGGCTTCGAGAACTGCATGGCGAAATAGATTTCGCGGCCGGGAGCCCAGCCTTTCATGCTGCGTCCGCCGACGATGGTGTCGTTGCCGATGATCTTGAGGAACGCCCAGATGACGGGCGTGTTCGAGAACGAATGAACGAGATCGAGGATGAAGTGACTGCTGTCGCTCTTGGGGAACGTGTAGCGATGAATGCCGGCGTGCTCGGTGGCACTGAGTTCGGCGCGGATGCCGTAATCGCGCAGCATCACGGAGTAATAACCGGGGACGGCGATTTCCTCTTCGTGACTGAAGCGGGAACGATAGCCTTCACCGGGATTCTGGCGCGATCCGGGAAAAAGCCTGGTGGGACCGGTGCCCGGCATCAGAAGAAAGTCGAGCATGTCGGAGGCGCCGGTGCCGCTGAGGTGCGTGTGACTGAATCCCATGATCGAACTGTCGGAGTAGTGGTAGCCCGAACACCAGTCCCAGCCGTCGTTGTAAGTGTCGGGACTCAGCTGCACCATACCGAAGGGAACGGTGGCCCCGGGATAGGTGTGGCCGTGTCCGCCAGTGCCGATGGCGAGCTTTACATGCTGGGTGAAGTCTTCCGTGGCGGCGCTTTCAGGAAGGGCGTCCGCTTTCGGGGAGAGCTTCGAGCTGTCCAGGAACCTTGCCAGGGGGAGAGATGACAACGCAGTCACGAAATCACGCCGTGTAATCATTTCGAAGTCCTT
>Ga0335080_10000262_pt1 | contig 47684 bp, 40 predicted proteins | sample Lox_Sample_34_FD_206720 | JGI IMG/M metagenome (GOLD analysis project Ga0335080, IMG submission 206720) | Soil microbial communities from Loxahatchee National Wildlife Refuge, Florida, United States - Lox_Sample_3.4 | ecosystem: Environmental > Terrestrial > Soil > Wetlands | place: USA... | reverse complement strand
ACAAGCGCGCCGGATTGCGCCGCTCATGACCCTGCCCGTAGTTGCCCGTGACCGTGAGCGCCACGATGACGGCGACCGCGAGATGCCAGGCACTCCTGAATCCGAGGCCGTTTTGCTCGATCCCGAGTACCGTCGGGTATCCGAGCGCGAACAGCAGACCCGTGAGCGCCGTGACGACTCCAAAATCGGCGCCCAGCAACACCGTGAACCGCCGGACATCCCGAAACAGATGGCGACGCAGGTTGTCCGGCGCGCTCTGTTGCAGGCGCAGGCGGTCTCGAATGGGAACATGTCGTACGGCACTAAACTCAGACGGGACGGTTTGTGTTACACGTTTCAGGGTTGCTCCCGATCTGACGGCGGCGCAAGATCCAAAAGGTGGAAAAAAGCAAGCTGTGGCGCGGAAATTACCGACGGCGGCCGGGCGGCCGCCAGTAGTCAGACGCTCGTCAGGTTCGTGCCTCCCTTTCCTCTCCGATCGACTCCCGAGCGGCGTTCCTGCGAACGTGGCAGCTGCACCTGGTTGCGGCGATCCTGGCCGGAGCGCCGATCGGTCTGGCGGCGCTGGAAGCGGTACTTGGCATACCGCTGGACGCGAGCCGGCAGCTCGCTCGCCGGCAGGTCGAGCTCGAAAAAGAACCGGGTACCCTTCCCCGCCTCGGTCTCGACGCCGAGCTGGCCTCCCATCACTTCGACCAGTTTCCGACAGATGGCGAGCCCGAGGCCCGTGCCGGAAAACGCGTGTCCGCCACGCCGGGACTTGTTGGGCTTGAAGGGCTCGTACAACCGCTCGAGCACTTCGGGATCCAAGCCCCGCCCCGAGTCGGTGATCGAAAATTCCACTTTTCCATCTCTCGTCTCTTTTGCCTGCAGCTCGACGAACCCGTGGTCGGTGAACTTCAGCGCGTTGGTCGTCAGGTTGAGCAGCACGCGTGTGAGCGCGAGCGGATGTCCCAGCCGCTGATCGATGGGCGGCGGGAGGAAGCGCAGCGCGAGCCGCTTTTCTTCCGCCACCGGCCGCACGATGTCGTGCACCGACTCGAACATGGCGTGCACCGAAAGTGGCACCGGCTCGGTTTCGAGCAGATGGCCACCGGACTGCGCCAGCTCGACCACGTCGCTCGTCACGGCGCTCAACCCCAGGGCCGCGCCGTAGATCAACCCGAGCTGCCAGCGCTGCAGCTCCGTGAGCGGTCCGCTCTGGCCCCGCTGGAGCGTATCAGTAAGGAAAAGAATCGACGTGAGTGGCGATTGCAGGTCGTGCGCGACTTCCACCAAAAGATGGAGGCCCGCCGGCGCTGCCTGCTCGATCTCCTCGCGAATCAGCTCGATCGCAACAAGCAGCTCGGGCGCGCGCCGCGCCGTGGCCCCGTCCCGGCTCGGACCGAGGACGAGCTCTTTGCGCAGCAGCTCGAGCAGCCGGTACGCGAGCGGTGAGCGCAGACCTTCGTCGATCGGCGATTTCGGATCGATCTCGCGCTGATGGATGGCGAGGGTCAGCGCCGAGAGCATATCGACCATATTCGGCCCGCCCGTGCCGGGCTCGTCCGCGCCAAACTCGGCGTGCCAGTGAGCCAGCACGCGCTGAGCGGCACCGAACAAGATGGGATCGGACGCCAGCTCGCCTGACTCGCCGGGGACCGGCTGGCCGGGAACTCTTGGCGAGTGACGTCGAGTCAGCGTGCGCGGGGTCACAGGGAGGGGGAGAATATGCCCTTGTTCGAGCCTCGGCGCTACGGGCGAAGCGAGCCCGAAAACTTTGGTTTTACGTGTTTTACGTGATTTAGGACATAGCGATTTCGGTGTCGCAGAGCACAGCTGCGATCCGCTCCGCCGCATGGCCGTCCCAGCGTTCAATGACCGGGCGGGCTGGTCGGGGCGCATCGAGCGCGGCCCGCACCCCCTGGAGCACGCTGGCGCCGGTGGGGGCGATCAGCCGGTTGGTGCCCGCCGTAATCGTAACCGGTCGCTCGGTGTTGGGCCGCACCGTCAGGCAAGGGACGCCCAGGTAGGTGGTCTCCTCCTGGAGTCCCCCGGAATCGGTGAGCACGACGCCGGCGGAGTGCACCAGGCTCAGCATCTCGGTATATGGCAGCGGATCTTCCAGCAGGAGTCGCGGTGACAGCTCGAGCCCGGCGTCGCGGATCCGTACTCGGGTGCGCGGATGGACCGCGAAGCACACCGGCGCAAGCTCGCTCACTTTGCCGAGGGCTTCGAGCAGTCCGCGTAGCGTGGGCAGGTCATCGACGTTCGACGGCCGATGCAGCGTCACCACCACGTATTCGTGTGCCGTGAGTCCGCGCCGGGCCGCCGCATGGGCCCGCAGCGCGTCGGGAAGCAGCCGCTCGAGCGAGTCGATCATGATGTTGCCGACGAACTGAATGCGGTCGGCCGGTATTCCTTCCGCGCGGAGGTTTGCATCCGCGTCGCGCGACGGCGTGAACAGGATGTCCGAGAGCTGATCCGTGACGATGCGGTTGATCTCTTCCGGCATCGCGCGATCGCGGCTCCGGAGCCCGGCCTCCACGTGCGCCACGGGGATTCTGAGCTTTGCCGCCACGAGCGCGGCCGCGAGCGTCGAATTCACGTCTCCGTAGAGCACCACACAGTCGGGATGCGTCTCGGTGCAGATGGCCTCGAAGCGCTGCATGATGGTCGCGGTCTGGACGGCATGCGAGCCCGAGCCCACACCGAGCGTGCAGTCGGGATCGGGGACGCCGAGGTTCGTGAAGAACGCGTCCGACATGTTGGCGTCGTAGTGCTGGCCGGTGTGGACGATGACGTGCCTGACGTCGGGGCGCCGCGCGAGCTGCCACACGAGCGGCGCGAGCTTCATGAAGTTGGGCCGCGCTCCGACGACGGAGAGGAGCGTCCGGCGATGAGCAGACATCAGTGCCAGTGCGCGATGGTCATGATGGTGAGGGGAATCGTGACCAGAGCACCGATGATCATGACGGTACGACCGAAGTCACTGTGGCTCGGCACGTTCAAAACGTCTCCCGAGCGGATGCCAAGTTGGTCCAGCGTCCGACCTTCCGCGATCGCGCGCTGGACGACGTCCGATCCCCAGAACTCTCCATCGGCGCGCCGGATCGTGGCCCCGCCGATATTGGATTGCTTACTCGGCCCGCCGGCCGTCATAATGACGTCCTCGATCTGACTCGTGGGCGGAACGAGATAGTATCCCGGCCGGGTGACGTCGCCCAGCACGCCGACACGGATCAGCTCGCGGGCATGAACGACTGGATCCTTGATGAATCGGGCCACCTGCGTGTGCAGGTAATTCTCGAGCTCGGAGCGCAACACGCCGCTGAGCGGAACGGCTCCGATCGTCGGTAGCGTGAGCAGGCGACCGTCGTCCACGGTGAAGGTGTCGGAAAGCTGCTGCTCGCCTTCCACATGGAGCAGGATGCGATCTCCCATCTGGAAATCACCATCGGTCAGGCGTTTGCGAACCAGCGCGATGTTGGCCGCCTGATGGGAATTTTTGTGACCCGCCGAGTCGAGGCGCGCGAGTAGCGCTTCCAGTTCGGGTCGCGTGGTGTAGTCCCGGTGTGTATCCCACGCCAGCTGGTGGTCCTGGGCCCCGGCGGTACTCGCGCAGAAGACGAGCAGGATGAGGGCGCGCCGAATTGGTTTCATCATTCCACTGTAACACTTTTGGCGAGATTCCGCGGGCGATCGACGTCGCACCCGCGGAGTACCGCGATGTGGTAGGCCAGGAGCTGCAGGGGAATCACGGTCACCACTGGGGATAAGAGCGGTGACGTGGACGGCACGCGGAGCTCGTGAGCCGCAAGTCCCGCGAGACTGCCGTTGCCGCTCGTCGTGACGGCGATGATTTGACCGCCACGCGCTTTCACCTCCTGCATGTTCGTCACGACCTTGTGGTACACCTCGTCGCGGGGCGCGACGCACACCACCGGCATGTCCGGGTTGATCAACGCGATCGGCCCATGCTTCATTTCCGCGGCGGGATACCCTTCGGCGTGGATGTAACTGATCTCTTTCAGCTTCAAAGCGCCCTCGAGGGCGACCGGGAAGTTCACCCCCCGACCGAGGTATAGAGCGTTGGCTGACTCGGCGTATCGCTCCGCGATGACGCGGATTTGCGGCTCCAGCTCGAGCGTACAGGTCACCAGCTCGGGCAGCTGTGTCAAGCGGCACGCGAGATCCCGCGCGGCGTCTTCGGGGAGCCCGCGCTGCCGTCCGAGATACAGCGCGAACAGCGCGAGGGCCACGATTTGGGAGGTGAACGCCTTAGTGGATGCGACGCCGATTTCCGGCCCGGCGTGGAGATAGATGCCGCCGTCCGCTTCCCGCGCGATGGTGCTGCCCACGACGTTGACGATGCCGAGCACACGACATCCCGACTTGGCGGCGACGCGCATCGCCTCGAGCGTGTCCGCCGTTTCGCCGGACTGCGAAATGGCGATGGCGAGCGTGCCCGGCACTTCGAGCTGGATGCGATGGCGGTACTCGGACGCGTACTCCACCACCACCGGGACCCGCGCCAACTCTTCGATCAGATAGCGGCCCACGAGCGCCGCGTGCCAGGACGTGCCGCAGGCGACGATGACGATGCGGCGGATCGCAGCGCATTCTTCAGCGGTCAGATTGAGTCCGTTCAGGCGGGCATGGCCGTCGTCCAGGAGGCGCCCGCGCAAGGTTTGCCGCACCGTGTCGGGTTGCTCGCAGATTTCTTTCAGCATGAAGTGCGAGTAGCCGCTCAGCTCGAGCTCTTCGAGCTCCCACGAAATGGCGTCGACGGCACGCGGTTGGATATGCGATTCGTGGTCGAGCACGTGGTAACCCTCGGGCGTCAACACCGCGACATCGCCGTCGTCGAGATAGACGACCGAGCGCGTGTGCTCGAGCACTGCCGACGCATCGGAGGCAACGAAGTATTCGCGGTTGCCGATGCCGAGCAACACTGGGGAACCGCGCCGGGCGACGACGATCTTCTCTGGTTCATCGGCACTGATGACGGCCAATCCATAGGTGCCCTCGACGTGCTCGAGGGCCGCGATCACCCGTGCTTCGAGTGTGTCGCCCGGCTCGTCCTCGATGAGATGCGCCAGCGTCTCGGTATCGGTCTCGGTATAGAACCGATGCCCGTTGCGCTCCAACGCGGCACGCAGGGCATCGGCATTCTCGATGATTCCGTTATGCACCAGCGCGACCTGCCCCTGACAATCGATATGGGGGTGCGCGTTCCGTTCGGTGGGTGCTCCATGGGTCGCCCAGCGTGTGTGGGCGATGCCGGCCGTGCCGTGAACGGGGAGGCGGGTGAGATGGGTTGCAAGCCCCTCGACCCGACCTCCCAGTTTGCGGGTCACAATCCCCCGTCCGGTCTGCACGGCCAGACCAGCCGAGTCGTATCCGCGATATTCCAGGCGCCGCAATCCCTCGAGCAGAATTGGCGCCGCTTCCCGCTCGCCGATATACCCCACGATCCCGCACACTGCGTATGCCTCCTCGGTGTCCGAGTGCTCCTGCCGGCGCGGACGGGATTCAAGTTTGGGGCCGCTACCCGAGGGCGGACCCCCCAAGCGAGAACTCCATAGCGAGAGCGTCACTTAGCACCTGTCCTTCTCAGGGAAACCAGCGAAACTGGGTGTTCTGCCGTTGCGGCGGCGCGTCACTCAATGACGCCTTGTCGTTTGAGCGCAGCGATTTAAGGCTTCCGTTGCACGTGGCGGAATGCGATAACCACTTTCCGACCTGCGACTTGCAGGTGCCCGTGAACCAGTGCACGACTTCTGCTAACGGGCCCGATCACCATGACGACGCTTTCGGCCGAGAGAAAGGACGACGCGAGCAATGCCAGATAGCGCGGTGCTCGGGAAACCGCGGCTCGTTTTGATTGCCAGTCTGCACGAATGGTCGAGCCGGTCTCTGGAAAGCATTCTCGGACCGAACGGATTCGACGTGTTGCGGGCCAATTCAAGTGAACTCGCGCTCGAACAGGCGAGGAACGCGCAACCGGACCTGATCATCATCGACAGCACCCTCACGGCTGGTGAGGGCCTCGATCTCTGCCGAGCGCTGCGCCGGGACCCCGTCTTTCCCCCCAGTACACCGATTCTCGTCGTCAGCGCCGATCCACCCACCCGGCAGCGACGCATTGACGCATTACGGGCCGGAGCATGGGACCATCTCGGCCAGCCGCTCGATGCTGAAGAGCTCCTGCTCCGCATCAAGGCCCTGACGCAGGCAAAGCGCGACTCCGATCGCGCCCGCGAGGACGGGTTGATTGACCTCGACACCGGACTCTACAACATGCGCGGCGTGGCACGCCGGGCTCAGGAACTTGGATCGCAGGCGGCTCGCAAACACGCGGCATTCGGATGCGTCGTGCTCGAACCTGACGTCCATCACAACGATCACGGCTCGCCCGAGGACCTTACCGCCGCAGTGCACGTCCTTGCGGACGTCATCAAGTCCGTGGGGCGGCGCTCGGATGCCATCGGACGCCTCGGACCAACGGAGTTTGCGGTGGTCGCGATCGATGCCAACGCCGCCGGATGTGTGAAAACAGCGGAGCGCCTGGCGAGCGCCGTGCACGACGCCCAGAGTCCCTCACCGCGGGTCCGCGCCGGGTACTACAGCGTAGCCGACTTCCATGAAACGCCGGTCGACGCCATTGAGACCATTCTGCGAGCGACTAGCGCGCTTCGTGCGGCCCGGACCGACCCGGCTGGGGGTTGGCTGCGGGCGTTCGGACAGCCGACCCCTTAGGGTTTTGCCCCAGCCTCAACTCATGTTGCGAGCGGCGAGGTCGCCCGCTTGCGATTCACCCTCGGCAGCATACCCCGACAGATAGCCGTAGTAGCGGTACACCCCGCTTGGCCTGACATCGTTGAGAATCGCACCCAGCACGCGAATGGGGAGTCGATCGATCCCTTCAAGCTTGAATTGCGCCAACGTGCGATCCGTAGCGCCCGTGCGGAGCACCAAGATCATGTTTCCTGTCAGGGTGCTGAGGACAAAGGGGTCGACGCCGGCACCGAGAGGTGGGCTGTCAACGATAACCACGTCGTAGTGCGCTCGAGCCCAGGCCAGGATCCGTACCATCGTGGGCGATCCGAGCAACTCCGGCGCGTCCCCTTGCCGCGTTCCGCTCGTAATCAAGCGCATAAGCGGATGGTCAGTTGGCTGAATGATGCCTTCCAGGGACACGTGGTCCGCTAGGCAGTCGATCAACCCGGGCTTGCGTGCCGCGCCAAGCACACGATGCAATACCCCGCGGCGGGCATCTCCGTCGATCAGGAGGGTTCGCTGTCCCCCATCCGCGAAGGCGCGCGCCAGGTTGCTCGCGATGAACGACTTGCCATCCCCGGGCCCTGGACTCGTGACGGTGAGCACGATCGGGCGCGCTGGATGCGCGTGGGACACGTTCAAGCGGACGGTCCTGAGCGCCTCGATGACCTGCGTGACCTTCGTCTGGTCGGCCGCATCGCTGCGGCGCGGCAGGCGGGGGACCGCGCCGAGGATCGCAAGCCCCATCTCACGCGTCACCTGCTGTGGGTAACGGACCCGCCGGTCAATCCGATCGACCACCAGGACGCCGAGAACCGAAACCGCGAACCCGCCGCACAGGCCCAGAAGCACAAAGCGGGGCGCCGTATTCTTGAGGGGACGCTGCGGAGCCACCGCGGCGTCGAGCACGCGAACATCGGGAATCGTGCTGGCCTCCGCGAGCCGGGCCTCCTCATAGCGCTGCTGCAGCGTGGTGTACAGGTTCTCCGCGATCGTTACTTCGCGGCGCAACCGTGCCTCCTCGACGGCCCTTTGCGGAATCTGTCGTAAATCGCTGCTGGCGGATGCTACCAGACTGTCGAGCACCTGCTGGCGCGCCGCGATCTCAACGAGCAGGGTGCGCGCCAGAGACGGGATCGTCTGCCGCTCGAGCTCGACAATCTCGTGCGCCACCCGCTGGCCGCCGGGGTAGGCATCGGTGTAGCGATACCTGATCGCGCGCAGCTCTGCCTGCTTGGCGGTCAGCTCCTGGAGCGCCTGCATCAGGGGAGCGGAATGCTGGACCGTTCCCACGACCTCGAGCCCCTGAACAGCATCTGAGTCGTCGAGGTGCGCCAGCACCGCTTCGATCGCCTCACGATCGCGCCGCAGCTGCTCTCGCTCGATGCGCATGTCGAAGAAATTCTTGAAGACCGGGTCACGAGTGGCTTCGAGCCCGGGAGCGAGCGGCGTGGCCTGTTCCGAAGGCAGGGTGATCGTGCGTACCCGGAAACTCTCGAGCGCGGACTCCGCCTCATGCAGATTCGTTGCGGCGGTCGTCAACTGGTTATCGAGAATGTGGGTGAGCTCGGTAAGCTTCGCGCGCTTCAACTCGGCAGCCACTTCGACGTAGCGCTGGACAATGCCGTTCAGGGCCGTGGCAGTGGCGCCCGCATTCGTGCCCATCAGCTCGAGAGACATGAAGTTGCCGTTCTCGTCCAAGTGCACCGATAGACTGGACGAAAGATGCTGCGCAGCGTCCCTAGGCGGCACCAGCCCGAACGCGATCACCCGTCCCGGCGGCAACAAGACCTCGGGTGGCGCCCACCGAAACCCGAGCGAGCGGCCAATCGAGTCCCCGAGGGCACCGCGCTCGAGTGGTACACGATCGCTGCTGAGCGTGTAGTGCCTGCCATCTGCGTCCACGGCCAACCGGTAAGACCCGGGCCGGAATCGCTCGCCGATGTCAAACGATGCGAATGGGAGCGAGTCAATGGGACTACCGAGCGCGACGTATAACTTCAATTCCCGCACGACATTATCGAGTACGGCGAAGGAGCGCAGCAGATCGACCCAGGAGTAAGACTCGAGCAATTGCCCCTGGCGAATCGGTCCTCGATTCGGGTCCTGATGATTCGCAACATCGACCCATACCGTCGCTTGCACGCGATACTGCGGCTTGAGGATGCGCGTAGCGAACATTCCGCCAGCGAGCCCCAGTACGGTGCCAGCGACAATCCACCAGCGGTGCCGCAACACAGCGGTCGTATATCGATGCCAGTCAACACCTTCCGGCGTCGTCCCACGTTCCAGCCCTGGTGGAACCGGCGGCGTGACCTCCGACACAATGGTTACCGCCTCCGTCGTCACGGCGTTTGAGGGTCGTCCGAGCAAATGATCAGGTGGAACGGATTCAGGCACGCGTGCTCCGGAAATGGAAGAAACAAGGACCGGCCAATCGCAGAGGCATTGGCACGTTCTGCGCCAGTTTGGCCCGTTCGCGGGAGCAAGAACTGCCGGCCTCATCCGTTCTCGAATGTGGCGTGCCGTCCACATGCGACTGGTTCACTCCAGTTCGTGTTGCGGCCGGACCACACTTCGCCTTGACACGCGCACCAATGGCCGGTAAATGGATTTCGGCCCGATCCCTGCGTCTGGCGCCGCAGCTTTTGGGGCGTTCGAGAACTAACCGACACTGAGAGGCGGGATGAAGGCCGAGCCGCAGATGTCTTCCCCATCCGATTCCGATGCGACGCAGGCAGCTCGAGGAGCGGCCGAAAAGCCGGATGTGGCCACGATGCTGCCGGTCAGTCCGGAGCTCCGCTCTACGCTGCGGGTGCTCATCGCCGATGACGAACGTACGCTGCGTGAGAGCTGCGCCAACGTTCTGAAGCTGGCGGGCTACAACGTTTCGACGTGCGGCCGCGGTCAAGAGGCACTCGAGATACTCAAACGCGCCCATTTCGACGTTGTGCTCCTCGATCTGTACATGGCGCAGGTTTCCGGGATGGAGCTGTTACGCGTGTGCCTGGAAACCAATCGCGACACGATCGTCATCGTTATGACGGGCACGCCGAGCGTCGCCTCGAGTATCGAGGCCCTGCGCGCGGGCGCGTGGGACTATCTGCCCAAGCCCTTCTCCGCTACCCACCTCGAGATCTTGCTAGGGCGGGCTGCGCATGCCGTGATGGTGGCGCGCGAAACCAAGGAACTGCAGGCGGAGTTCGAAAAACGGCACGGGAACAGCGAGAAAATCACGGTGTTGGGTGCTGCCCCCGCGTTCCGCCGCGCCATCGAGCTCGCGCGCCGCGTGGCGGGGACGGACGCGTCCGTCTTCGTGACGGGTGAAAGCGGCTCCGGCAAGGAGCTGATAGCACAGTTTATACACCATCATAGCCGCCGTTCGAGCCGGTCTCTCGTTGCCGTGAATTGCGCTGCGCTGCCCGAGAACCTGCTCGAGTCAGAGATGTTCGGGCACGTGAAGGGGGCATTCACGGGCGCCGTGCGCGATAAACCCGGCCTGCTCGAGATGGCGAATGGCGGGACCCTCTTCCTGGACGAGTTGGTCGAAATGTCCAAGCCGATCCAGGCGAAGCTCCTGCGAGTGATCCAGGATGGCGTCGTGCGCCGTGTTGGCAGCGAATCAACCGATGCAGTCGTCAACGTGCGCTTCATCGCTTGCACGAATGGCAACCCCGAGGAAGCGGTGAAATCGGGCGTCCTGCGTGAGGACCTGTATTACCGGTTGCGGGTCGTCCCGATTCACGTGCCGTCGCTACGGGAACGGCCCGAGGATATCCCCACGCTCGCCAACCACTTCCTCGTGCATTACTGGCGGCGCCACCGGGACAGCGCGGCTCCCCTCCCGCGCCTCTCGGCGGCCGCCATTCGGGCGCTTTGCGGACGGCCCTGGCGAGGCAACGTGCGCGAACTGCAGAACGTTATCGAGCACACGGTCGTGCTGGTCGAACCCGGGGGCGACATCCAGCCGCGCGACATTCCTGTACCAGGCGATGAACGCCCCGTGGAGGAAGGCGTGATGCCGGCCACCGAGCCCGAGACTGCCATCGATGCGAGTTACCATGCGGCTCGGGAACGTCTGCTCGCGCAATTCGAGCGAAACTATCTCGAGCAGCTCGTGACGCTTGCCGAAGGCAACATGTCGCGTGCCGCCAGGATCGCGGGGGTGGACCGGACCACCTTGTACCGTCTAATGGAACGTCAGGGCTTGCACCGGAAGCTGCTGGTGAGTCCGGTGGAAGACACGGCCGGCGCCTCTCCGACTGAGTCGTAAAGCAGGACCGGCATTGCGGATTGTGGATTGCGCATTCCAAGGGCAAGCAACCAATCCGCAATCCGAAATCGACAATCCGCAATTCTGTTTTCCTGTCGCGCTGTCCCAACAGCAGCAGACCGCTCGCCACGTCGCGGCATCTCGACGCCACTAACTGCGAATCCGTAACCCATTGACCTGGAAGAGCTTCTCTAAGGGCAATCCCCCGGATGAGCCCGCATAGGGCTTGCCTTGGTCGGGGCCCACTGTGCTACCGACCACCACTTCCGTCACCGGAATCACAAGCGAACAGAGTAGCGTGCTCGCTGGCCACGCTACCCTTCTGCCGGACGCCGGGGCACGCGCACTCCAAGGGGCGCACCCGGCTCCGGTGCGGCCCGAGGGCGCGCGGCGCGCGCTCAACATCGCCGCGGCGGCCGTGGGCATCGTGCTCGCCACGCCACTCATGGCTTGCATCGCCGTCCTCCTGAAGCTCACGTCGGCGGGTCCCGTCTTGTACTCGCAGACGCGAGTCGGGTTGGATCGCCGCGCCCCGAGAGTCCCCTTGGGGAACGGGCGGCGCTACAAGGATTATGGCGGAAGGCCGTTCACGATTTACAAGTTCCGGACAATGCACGTCAGCCGGCGGGACGACGCAGACAGGCAGGTCTGGGCCCGTCCCGACGATCCCCGGGTGACGCGAATCGGGCGCGTCCTGCGCAAGTACCGGCTGGACGAGTTGCCGCAGCTGTTCAATGTGCTCCGGGGCGACATGAACGTCGTGGGCCCGCGCCCGGAGCAGCCGAAGATCTTTGCCGATCTGCGCCAGCAGATCGAGGGATACGATCAACGGCAACGGGTGCGCCCGGGAATCACGGGCTGGGCGCAGATCAACAATCATTACGACACGTCGCTGGATTGTGTGCGGCTGAAACTCTGGTACGACATGGAGTACCTCGCGCGGCACTCGGTACTCGAAGACGTGCGGATTTTGCTGCGCACCATTCCCGTCGTGATCTTGCGGCGCGGCGCGTGGTAACGTGACCACGGCCATCCTCGCGCGCGAGCGCGCGGCCCTGGCACGGTTGAGGCCTACGGCGCCCGCCTTCGCGGCGGGCGTTGTGTTCTCAGTGCTCTTCTGGGAGCCCCTCGTTACGTTGTTTCGCGACTGGTGGACCGACTCGGAAACCGGTCACGGTCTGCTGCTCTCTCCCGCCGCGTTGTATCTCGCCTGGCGCGTGGGAATTACCCGGCGGCGGCCCCAGCCTCGTGGCTCAGTTACGTCGGACCGCGAACGCCTCAAGCGGCATGAAGGAACGGGCGTGCTCCTGGTCGGCATCGCGCTCACGTTCGGGTCGAATGCCCTGCGGGCATTGCCGCTTCGGATTCCGCTCGACCGGGCGATCCTCCGGAGATTCAGGGCTACTCCGGCAGCACGGGAAGTCTTTCCCAAGCAGAGGAGGACGTCCATGCCGGCGGTGGGCGCCGCCCTGCCCTCCTAGCAATCGCCGCGCGGTACACGGCTTCATACCGCTCGATCCAACGATCCAAACCAAACTCCCGCTCGAGTCTCGCGCGGGCAACGCGAGCTCGTGCGGCGGATTCCCCCCGATTCGCGAGTGCCCGCTCGATGGCCGCGGCAAGACCACGCGAGTCCCCCGGCGGCACGAGCAGCACCTCGGCCTCCGAGACGATCGCCGGAACGCCTCCGACCGCCGTGGCGACGACGGGGACCTGGGCAGCCATGGCCTCGAACAGGGTGATCGGGGTGCCTTCCGTCCGAGAGCTCAAGACGAAGAGGTCGAAGGCCGGGAACAGGCATCCCGCGTCCCCGACCACACCGTGCCACACTACGCGCGACTCAAGGCCGAGCTTCGACACGGACGCACGTAGCGCCTCGCGCTCGGGACCGTCGCCGATCATGGACACCGAGACCGGGACGTCTGAGATCCGCGCCATCGCGTCGATCATGATATCCGGCCCTTTTTCGCTGGTCAGCCTCCCCACCCACCCGATGCGCAGCGCATCCGGAGCGATGTTCAGTGCGCGCCGCGCGGCCGCGCGGCCGAGGGCCTGACGCGAGGCATCCCAGCCATTGGGGAGCACCGTCAGGCACTCGGACGCAACGCCGGCACGTGTGGCCGCGACGGCGAGGGCGCTCGAAACGGCGACCACCGCGTCGCAACGCGGCAGCGTGGCGCGCTGCAGCCGCTCGTAGAAGCGGTTCTTCCAATTGCCACCCGTGAAGCCGTGCAGGGTGGTCACAACCGGAAGCCCGTGCGCGCGCGCGGTCGCGCCCGCAAGCACATCAGGTCGGTAGCCATGGGTATGGACCACATCCGGCAGGAGGTGCCGGCAGAGCGCGGCGATCGCTTTGCGCTCGCGCAGATAGGATCGGCGGGGCAGCCGCACTACGTGCACCTCAGCCCCGTTCGTGCGCAGCTGCCCGAGCAGGCGGGGCTCAGGCTGTCCTGAGGTCACGATGGCCGCGACGTGGACCCGATGCTGCCGCGCCGCCAGGCCGCCACACAGGAGGCGAACGACCTCTTCCAGCCCTCCAAACGGCGCCGGCGCCACGACGTGAAGGATGACCATCGGGTTCGTCAGGGGACGGCGCGGGCGTTACTCGGGCGCGGCCGCGCGTCGCGGACGGCGTTCACGATTTCCGTCCATAGCGCACCGCGGCCGCGAGCGGCATCGAGCGCCAGCCAGCCCTCGATGCGCGCTTTTTCATGAAACGGGATGGGCGCCCGCTCGACCGCTCGTGCCAGCTCCCAGAGATGCCGCCAGCGGCGCATGGAAATGGTCCGCGGTGCCTGAGGGTGATAAAACTGGTTGCGTTCGGCGGCACTCATGCTACTCGACGCCGCGGCGTGCATTCGCCGGAAAAACAGGAAATCAGGAATTTCCCAGAACGATCCGTACAGGGCGAGCTCCGCCTGGAAGACGATATCGGAGCCCACGTAATCACCCATGCCTCGGGCATCCCGCATCGCGGCTGAACGGATCAGCCCATAGATCGCATTCACGTACCCGATCCGGTGGAGCAGCGCTGTGAAGCGCTCGCTGGGAGATGGCGAGCGAAGGTTCAGACCGTCTTCGTATTCCCGGAGCACGACGCCGCGCTCGTCGATGAGCTTGGTCCGCGGGTACGTGAGCACCACCCGCGGTTCGCCCTCAAGAATCTCCACACATCGCGCGAGCGAGTCCGGAGCGAAAAGGTCGTCGGCGGCCGACCAGCGGAAAAACGGCGCCCGAGCAAGGCGAAAGGCGCGGCGATAATTTGCCGCCGCTCCGATGTTCACATCACTCCGCTCGTACCGCACGCGCCGGTCGCGCGCCGCGTAGCGCCGCGCAATGTCGCCGCTTTCATCGGTCGACGCGTTGTCTGCGATGATCAGCTCGAAATCCTGGTAGGTCTGATCGAGATGGGATTCGATCGTTTCCGCCAGGAAGCGCGCGCCATTATAGACGGCGAGCCCGATGCTGACCCGCGGCCTTGCCCTAGACCGCACAGACGAGCTTGTGCGCGTAGAACGCCTCGGCAAAGCCTTCCGGCGCGCCCGCCTCGACGCCTCGCAGCCGCATCAGGCCGTGGAACGTGTCCGCCGTGAACCAGCGTTTGTCCCGCTGCGAGCCGAACGTGGACAGCAGATACTCGCACTTGCGCCGCGTGATTTCGCGATTGAGCGCTACGAAGCAATTCGGCGCGCCCAGGTCGCCGTCCCACTTCGGGATTTCGTATTCCAGGATCCGGTGATCGCGGAAGGTATTCCACGTCAACTCGGAGATAAGGCGGTGATCCTGGTGTCGATCATCGCGATAATGCGTGAAGATCACGTCGGGATCGACCACTCGCTTCAACTCCTCGAACGACCGCTTGATGTCGACGCCGTCATACGGAAAGAACCCGTCGCGAAAGTTCTTCACGATCACTTCCGCCTTGGCGCCGCCCCCGAGGAACGCGGCCGCGCCACAGCGTGCTTCCGCCGCTCGCGCCGCGGTGCCGCTCCAGACCACCCAGGTGAACTCGGCGCCTGCCGCCGCGAGACCCAGGACCGTGCCGCCACAGCCGATTTCGATGTCGTCCGCATGCGCGCCGAGACACAGGACGCGCAGGGGACGCTCGAGACCGCCGGCGAAAGGCAGCGACAGCATTACCGGGAATGCAGCGCGCGTCCCCGGGGCAGGCGTAAGGACGCCCGCTCGGCTGACGCGACGACATCGTCGCCCTCGGCACGTTTCCACACCTCCCACGGGGCATTACCCCGCACATAGAGGTCATCGAGCCGCTGCTTGTCCTTGAATGTGTCCATCGCCTGCCAGAATCCGTCGTAGCGGTAGGCGACCAACCGCCCATCCGGGAGCAGGCGCTGAAACGCATCGGTCACCAGGTCCTCGCCCCGGCGCAAGGCGCTGAACACTTCCTGGCGCAGCACGAAATACCCGCCGTTGATCCGCATCCCGGTCCGACCCACGTCCTGCAGACCGGTCACCACGCCGCCGTTTCGCGCCGTCACGAAATGGTAGCTGATCGCGGGGGGGACGGACACGAAGCTCGCGACCGCGTCGTGACGCCGGAAATGCTCGAGCTGGGCGGGCAGAGGGAGGTCGGTCAGCCCGTCGCTGTAATTGGCGAGGAACAGCGCTTCGTCGGCGACATGCCGTTCAACGGCCTTCAACCGCTCTCCGATCGTCGAGTTGATGCCGGTATCCACGAAGGTGATGCGCCAGTCACTGATATCGGTACGGAGCAGGTCGAGACGTTTGCCTCCGTCGGAGAGCACGAAGTCGTTCGAGACGCACTCGTCGTAGTTGCGGAAGTAATTCTTGATGACGTCGGCGCGATATCCGAGGCACAGGATGAAGTCGCGGTGGCCGAAATGCGCGTAGTACTTCATGACGTGCCATAAGATCGGCCGGTAACCGATCGGCACCATTGGTTTCGGCAAATTTTCGTCATATTCGCGCAGGCGCATCCCCAGGCCGCCGCAAAACAACACAACCTTCATCGTGCCCTCCGGGTGGACGCGGACTTTCGGCAAGAGCCGTGCGCCAAGTGAGCTATTCTAAATGCTTGTTATCGAATTACTTATGACGCCAATCCCCGGAGCGCATGTCGCGGTGGTCGTTGCGTCTCCGCAACATGGCTTACCCGTGCGCGACGAGCCCGATGACCTGATCGTACTGGTCCTGAACGAGGCGTCGTAGCTCGTCAATGCGTTGCTCCGCTGCTTGGGGCAGCCGCCATCCCAGCGACGCCAGCGATCCGAAGCACTCGTGGAGCTCGGGGACTCGGAGTGCGTGAATGTCGAGAGTGTACTTGTCCAACCCCACCATCTGCATGAGCTCACGGGTCTTCGCGTGGTAGGCAATCGCGACTACGGGTTTGGCCAGCAGCAGCGCGAGGAGCACACCGTGATAGCGGGTCGCGACGACGGCGTCCATGCGGGTCAAAGCGCGCGTCAAGCCTTCCACCGAATCGACCGAGACCCTGGTGACATGGTGTGACGTCCCGCACCGCATCGCGCCGCAGATCTTCTCCGTCACTCCCGGGTCGGCGCGAACCTGCGTCGGGAAGAACGCGACGTCGTATCCATCGACGATGAGCTGATCGGCGAACTGCGCCAGCGCCGCGACATAGCCGGCGAACACGACTGGATCGTTTTCCGGCCATTGGGCGGGATCGAACGCCGGCATGGCGTTGATGCCGACGACCCGCCGTCGCCCGGAACACCGGAGCGGTGCCGCGGTCGGTTCCAGCCCGAACACCAGATCGGGAATGATCGGCGTTTCGCCAGGCACACCGATCGCGTGCAGGCACTCCCGAGAGTCCGGATCGCGAACCGACCGATAGCTCGCGAGGGCCAGTGTCGCACGCACGAACACCGTGCCGAGACGCGAGTGCAGCGGACCAGCGCCAACGCTCATGAATGCCAGCGGAACGCGCGCGAGTCTCGCCATGCACGACCATTTCAGGAGCACGAACGGGTGACGCCACGGACCACCCCAGTGGTCATTGAGCTGCTGGGAGCCAGCGACGACCAGGAGGTCCGTACTGCGCGCAAACGCCAAGCTGCCGCGCAGGAAACGCAGCTCCGCCGGGAGCTGCCGGGCCCGCCGCCAGGCTCCTCGCAGTACGCGCGCGGGCCATCGAAGCAGAGGGGGCCACGGGCGCCGGGGAACAACCATTTCCGGGGTGTCTGAAGGCGGGCAAGGGGGTTCGGGACGGCACATCGGCCGCGCCGCGATGCCGTGACGCTCCGCCGTGTCGAGCGGCGCGTAGGTAATTCCCGTGATGCACGCTTCCGGAAACCGCCGCCGCAGGTTCGCGACAACGGTGGCAATCAACGCCTCGTCACCGAGATTGCCGGTCCCGGCGCGTGCGAGCACGCCAATACGGATGGAACACCCGACCCGGGGGGAAGCGGAGGGCGCGATGGCGGCGGACTCGGCTTCCCGAGCCACCTCGGTGGCAGGCATTATCGCTTGCGAGCGAGCGCGATCAGCGTGTAGCCAAAACCGGCCCATTCCTTGAACCGCTCCACACCGCGTTCCGAGAACATTCCGGCGGCGAGCCGATTGAGCTTGTGCGAATTGACGAGCCGCAGGATTCCCCGATCGCCGATCGGCATGATGCTCGTGGTGTGGAGCACGTCGAACCGCGAGCGCAGCATGCGCTTGAATTCGCGACGATTGGGATAGATCTCGATGTGCCCGTCGGGATTGGGCTCGCGAACCCAGCGCTCGGTAACGAGGCGGTTCGCCGTCGTGATGATCAGATAGCCGCGCGGCACCAGCACGCGGTCAATGTAGGCGAGGTAGGCGTCGGGATTCTCGACGTGTGCGACAACCTCCTGCGAGACAACGACGTCGAAGCGTTCGTTCGCAAGCGGCGTTTCGTACAGATTGCCTGCAACGAAGCGCGTCTCAGGGTATGACGCGCGCGCCATCCCAATGGCGACAGCTGAGAGATCGATGCCCGTCGCCTCGCCGACATGCGAGAGCTGCCCCGTGAACCATCCGGTCCCGCACCCGAAATCGAGAATCCGGGGATTGGCGAGGCCGAGCGACCTGACGAGCGCGAGCACCGCCGCGCCCCGGCGCTGCTGGTAGTCGTTGGGCAGGCGCTGGCGGGCCCACCGCTCGTCCCAGTAAGAGCGCTGTTCGGCCAGCGACGGCACGTGGTTGGCGGAAAGGGTCATCGGACGAGCTCCAGCTCGCGCCAGCGCATCGCCGCGTCCAGGCGTCCGTCACCCTGGAGCTCCTGAATGCGCTTGATGCGCAGGTACCGGGATCCGGTGAACCGCTCCGTCGTGAGGTGGTTCTCGCGGTACGCCGCGGACAGCTCTTCGATGCCGCGCTGAACCATCCACTGCGGCCGGAACTCGGGCAGCGTCGCCGCGATCTTGCCGCAATCCACGCGGTAGCACCGGGGATCGGGAGCGCCGTCCGGCGCGTACGTGATCGTGCAATCGGGAAGCACGTTCCGCACCATCTCCGCGAGCGCGCTGATCTGGTAGTTCTCTTCTGTCCGGCCGACGTTGAATGCCTCGTTGTGCACCAGGGTACGGGGGGCGCGGAGCACGGCGATGAACGCCCGGCTGATATCCTCGACGTGCACCAGCGGACGCCAGGGTGTGCCGTCGCTCTGGATGTAGATCTTCCCCGCCGTGTGCGCGAAGCCGACGAGGCTGTTCACGACGAGGTCGAGGCGCAGGCGCGGCGACACACCATAAGCCGTAGCGTTCCGCAGATAGGTGGGACTGAACGAGTCGTCGGCGAGCGCCGCGATGCCCCGTTCCGAGCGCACCTTGGATTCGCCGTACGGCGTGACCGGATTGAACGCGGCATCCTCCTTCAGCATCTGATCGCCGGCGACTCCGTAGAGGCTGCACGACGAGGCGAACACGAAACGCTGGACGCCGGCTTCCTTGGCCAGCTCGGCCAGACGTACCGACGCCAGATGGTTGATCTCGTAGGTGCAGTCGGCGTTGATGTTGCCGAGCGGGTCGTTCGAAAGGGCGGCCAGATGGACAATCGCGTCGAACCCGGCGAGATGCGACACGGTGACGTCGCGGACATCCAGCTTGAGTGATCGAACAGCCGGAGGCCGCTCGCCGAACGTGCAGTCGGCAAAGAGATCGCTGTCGAGACCGGCCACCTCGAAACCGGCGCCCAGGAGCGCCGGAACCATGACCGACCCGATGTATCCGTTATGACCCGTGACCAGCACCTTCATTAGTGCACCTCCGAAACCGAGAAGTACTCCGCCTGCTCGGCGCGGAGACGGTCAATCACTCGCCCTTCGGGCAATTCGACATCGTCGTAGGTGAGGGGACGATCCTGCCGGATGTCACGAACCACGCGGCATCCTTCGGCTACGCCCATGGGGAGCAGGTTCTCCTGCCGCACCGTCTCGGCGTTGTCGATCTGGCCGTAGCAGGTAAATCCGCCCAGGCCGTCGAGCACGTCACCGGGCTTGAGGTCGCGCTTGGCGGTGGTCAGGACGTCGCACACCGGTTCGCCGCGCGGCGTGATCGTGGCGTCGTGGAATAGCGCGGCACGCGCCACCGTCCCCACGATCTGGAGATGCGGCAGGTGATAGGGCGTGTAGAAGGCGAACAACGGCCCGTTGCCCATCTTGAACGTGCTCATGTACTGCTGCTTGATTGGATGATCGCTGTATCCCAGAACGAATGCGCCGGTGTGCGGCTCCGCACCAAGCAGGTAGTCCACGATGCCGCCGCCCTCGAGCAGCTCGTCCACGTTGTAGAGCGAGAGGGAGTCCTTGACGTGCGCGCAGCGATGCCCGTGCATGCCGCGCCGGGCGACGCGAAATCCGGTCGCATTCGCGAGCACGGTGGACTCCATCGAGAGCTTGGTCCCGTCCGCGTACGACGTGATCATGTTCGCGTTCTGCTTCGCCTTCTCGGCAAAAGCGCGCTGCGTCTCCGGCGTGCGGTGCGGGTCCATCAACCCCTTCAGGTTGCCCGTCGCGAGCGGCCGATATCCGATCATCTTTACGAACCGGAACAGGTTCATCGCCACGCCCGGCTCGTCGCCGTCGGTATTCGTGACCACAACGCCATTCCTGTCGGCGTGGCGCTTGAGCAGCGGCCCCACCGTGGCATCGAGCTCGCAATCCATCAACACGAGATGCTTTCGGTTGGCGATGGCATCGAGGGCCACTTTCGCGCCGAACTCGATGGCGCCCGTACACTCGATGACGACGTCAATGCCGTCGGCCCGGCACAAAAGCGCCGCATCATCGGTGATCGCGTACTGCCCCGCTTCGATGGCGCTCTCAAGCGTTTCCACCGAATTCACCGTCGTCACCGCGCCGGCGCCCGCCTCGCGGTACGCGCGTTCCGCACCGGCGAGCGTGCGGTTGGCGATCGCCACGAGGCGCATCCCCGCGATTGGTGTGAACAGTTCGAGCGCGATGCCGCGTCCCATGTACCCCGAACCCACGAGGCCGACCCGAATCGGCCGCCCCTCCCGCTCGCGTTGCTCCAATACCGCATCAACGATGATCACTTCGCAGGGCTCCATTCTCCCACGCGGATCGGCGGGCGCAGCATCGATTCGTCATAATCGGGCCACGCGCGATCGGCGTCGGAAATACTGGTTACAGCTAGCGGCCAACCAATGCCGAATGCGGGGTCATCGAACCGGATCCCGCGACACAATTCCGGAGCGTAGCGCTCGGAAGTGTGGTAATACGCTTCCGTGTCGTTCACGAGGGCCTGGAATCCGTGCGCGCACCCTTCGGGGACGTAGACCATCCGCCGCGTTCCCGGTGTCAGCTCGACACCAACCCAGCGCCGGTAGCTGGGCGACCCGGGCCGCACGTCCACCATGACGTCGAACATGGCACCGGCGGTGCAGCGCACGATCTTGACCTCCTCGCCGGGCGCGATCTGGAAATGCACGCCGCGAATCCCGCCCGCCTGGCGGGTAAACTGGAGGTTGACCTGCGCAGTGCGAGCGTTCAGCCCGCGCTCGTCGAGCTCCCGCTCGCACCAGATCCGGGCGAAAAAGCCTCGGTCATCTTCGCGCCGTTCCGGCTCGATGATGTATGCTCCAACGATGTCGAGCGGTGAAAAGATCATTGGCCTCAATCGCTTCCGTTTGCCACGCGGCGACGGCCGAGCAAGTCGGGTGCCACATCTCAGGGCGGGGGTTGGCGGCCGGGGGCGACTAGTTGTTGCGGCGACGCAGCACCTAAATCTCCCGGCGGCGGAACCGAGCAACGATTCCCTCCGCGATCCGCGTCGCTAGGGCCGAGATGGTGAGGGCCGGGTTGGCGCATCCTGAAGTCACCCAAACGCTGCCGTCCCCGATGAACAGGTTCGGGACGTCGTGTGCCCTGCCCCAGGCGTCCACCACCGACGTGGCGGGGTCGTTCCCCATGCGGCAGGTCCCCGTGTAGTGGGAGGCCATGCCGGGCAAATACCCGTCGCTCCAAATTTCCAGCGCTCCGGCAGCCTCGAACACTTCGCGTTGGCGCGCACCGATTGCCCGGATCATTGCGCGATCGTTCTCTCCGGTGTCCAGCGTCAGGTGCGGGATGGGCAAGCCAAAATTGTCGCGTTCGACCGGATCGAGTGTGACGCGGTTGTTGAGATCGGGCAGCTGTTCGCCATTCGAGCAGAGGCCCGTGAAATGTCCGAACAGTTGGCGCATGCGGTTCTTGTGGTCGGTTCCCCAGCCACCCGCCCGCTGGGCCACCGCCTGCGGCCAGTGCCAACTGTTCGTCACGATCATCGTCCAGCCTCTGGCGAAGCCGTTCTTCCGGTTGGTGGCGCAGTGGTCCTGCATGAATCCGCCGGACGGCGTGCCGCGCCACGGATCGATCCGCGCAGCAAAGCGCCCGTACGTGAACACGGCAAGGTGCTCGGTGAAATAGCGGCCAACCAGGCCACTCGAATTTGCGAGGCCGTCGGGAAACCGACTCGAAGCGCTCATCAAGAGGAGCCGGGGAGTTTCGACTGCGTTGCCGGCAACCACGATGGCGCGCCCGGCGATCTCGTGCTCGCGTCTCTCGGCATCGATGTACACGACGCTGCGCGCGCGTCCATCGGCTGCGAGGACAATTTCCCGCGCCATCGCCCGGGTGCGGATTTCCACACGCCCGGTCGCAAGGGCGCGCGGGACATACGTCACGTCGATACTCGATTTCGCCGAAATCGAGCAGCCGACGTAGCACACCCCCGCGTTGATGCACGCGGGCCGGCCGTGCCAGGGTTGCGTCGGGATGGCCAACGGCTCCCGAACGAGATGCAAGCCCAGCCGGTCGGCACCACGCTTTAAGGCCTTGCTCGCCGCGTTGAACGGGTGGGCGGCGGTGGGATAGGGTTTGCTGCGGGGCGGCTCGAACGGATTCGCCACGGCTCCGCTCGGCCCGGCGACGCCGAGCTCATACTCGACGCGTGTGTAATACGGCTCGAGATCCTGATAGGTGATCGGCCAATCGTCCGCCACCCCATCTTCACTGCGGACGCGAAAGTCCGATTCGTGCAACCGCGGCGAGATCCCGAGATAGCGCAGGGTTGATCCGCCCACGCCTTTCGCTCGATTGAACGCGAGCCACTTACCCGGGGGCGTGGAGTACCGGTTGTGCCGCTCGTCGTCCGGCATGAACCGCGCTCTTCCTTCGGCTTCGAAGCTGTTCGCATCGGCGCGATAATCCCGCTGGGGCTCGTAGCGGGGCCCGGCCTCGAGGACCACGACGGACAACCCTGCTTCTGCCAACTCCTTGGCGAGGACGCCGCCGCCCGCGCCACACCCAATCACCACGACATCGGCTTCCCGCTGGTTCGCGCGCTGGATCATCGCCGGGGCTCGAGTCCCGGGTAGCCGCCCGGCATCGGGGGACCGTCATACTGCAACCATTGCCAGCTGACAGGATCGCTGTAGAACGCCTGGAAGGCTTCGCGGACCACGGTCGAAAGGAATTCCACGGCCACGTACAATCCCGTCCACCGGTAGTAGAGCCAGGACGCGCGCCGGAGCACCCTGGCGGGAATTGAATTCGCCGCCGACCAATGAGCCCGCCGCTCGTCCAACGACCGTAACACAGTGAGTTGCTCGGCACGATCGAGATCGCTGAACGCTCGTCCGAAGCGCGCCCGAACGACACGATTCAGAGCCACAACGCCGCGCGCATACAGCGCTCGCCGGCGGGGCTCCGCCGCAGCTCGACCGTCGAGCGTGTGCAGCAGGGGCCGTCCCGCCCGCGCGAGATCGGAGGCGCCGGGCCCCGTGTCGTCCGACGGCAGAATCAGATCGACGAGAATCTCGAGGAGCGCCGCCTCTTCGGCGTTGAAGCATGCGAGCCCCGGTCGCGCCGTCATGGCACGGCTGCGGACCGTCGCTTCGACCGGTGATATGGCGACGGCCCAGGCACTCGCAGTCCGTTCCGCCTGCTTGAGCCACGACCCGATGTAGTGGCGTACCGCCGCGCGCCGGCGCCGCTCGATCCCTATGGACCCGTGACCGGCCTCGACCTGATGCATTGCGACGCTCACCTCGCGATCATGAAGACGGGGCGTGGCCCCGGGGAACGCCCGCGCGCGTGCAAGTCGGGTGCCGATCCCGCACTGGAGCAGTCTGGGTTGTGGAAACGGGAGTATGGCGTACGCGCATCACCCTTTGAGGAGTCGCACGCGGGCGCTGTGGTCTCCCTCTTGCTGAGCGGCCGGGGAGCATGAGCACCGAGACCCTGCCCGGTCCTGTGGCGACGGCGCGGAACGACAGCTCCGCCCTGCGCCTGCTCGACCGCTCTCTGATTCACGGCATCGCCTGGACCAGCGGCGCGAAATGGGGTGGCCAGCTGCTGGCGTGGGCCTCGACGCTGATCGTCGCCCGCTTGCTCACGCCCGAAGACTACGGGTTGGTCGGAATGGCAGCCGTCTACATGGGGCTCGTCACGCTGGTCAGCGAATTCGGTCTCGGCTACACCGTCATCACGATGCGCGACCTCACCGATCACCAGGTCGCCGAAGTCAACGGCCTCTCCCTGATCGTGGGGTGCGCGTGTTTTGCGCTTTCATGCGCCGCGGCGGCGCCGCTCGGCCGGTTCTTTCATGCACCGCAGCTTCCCGCAGTGATTGTGGCGATGAGTACGGCGTTCATCATCACCGCCTTCAAGACGGTGCCGCTTTCGCTGCTGCAACGCGAGCTCCGATTCCGCACGCTCGCGGTCGTGGATACAGGGCGCTCGCTCACTCTCGCCCTGGGCATGATTCTCTTCGCACTCGCGGGCTTCCGATACTGGACCCTGGTCATCGGCGGCCTGTTGAGCGCGACGCTGTCGACGGCGGCGATTCTGCTCCAACGCCGGCACGAATTCGCATGGCCGCGTCTGCAATCGCTGCGGCACGCCATCAAATTCAGCGGCAGTGTCCTTGTGTCGCGTCTGTCGTGGTACACCTACTCCAATGCTGACTTCCTGGTAGCCGGTCGCGTCCTCGGAAAAGCGGCGCTCGGTCTGTATGAATTCGGCTGGAATCTGGCCAACCTGCCCGTCGAGAAGATTACCGCGTTGATCGGGGAAGTGACCTCGACGATCTTCGCCGCGGTGCAGCGGGACCCTGCCGCGCTACGGCGATACCTGCTCCGGATCACCGAAGGCATCGCGCTCGTCACGTTCCCCGCGACCTGGGGCATCGCGCTCGTGGCCCCCGATTTCGTCGTGCTCGTGCTCGGTGAGAAGTGGCGCGGGGCAATCGTCCCCCTGCAAATCCTCGCCGTCAGCACCGGGTTGCGCTCGATTACCCCGTTGCTCGCACAGGTGTTGAACGCGGTGGGGCTGGCGGGCGCCAACATGGGGTACGGCTTGTTGTGCGCCGGGGTGCTCGTCCCGGCATTCTACGGGGCAGCGAAGGCATGGGGAACCGCGGGACTGGCTATGGCGTGGCTCATCGTGTACCCGCTCCTCGTCCTGCCGGCGGCGTACCGCGCGCTCAAGGCGATTCACCTCAGCGCACGCGAGTACCTCGCTTCGCTGTGGCCCGCGGCGAGCGCTACAATATTCATGTGCGCCGCGGTGCTCGCCGCCCGGCTGGCCTCGGGACAACTCCCACGCGGCGCGCGTCTCGCGATCGAAATCGCCACCGGCGCGGTCTCGTACGTGCTCACTTGTCTGGTGATGCACCGGTCCCGCCTGCTGGCTTTCCGCCGGTTGCTCGTGGCGAGCCGTCACCCGCCCGTGGACACGGCATGACGCTCATCGCCGGCGCGTTCGCCATTTCCCCGTCGCAGCGGCCGCTGGACGCCGGGGCGTGCGCGGCACTCAGGGAATTGCTGTCCCGGCATCCGGGAGAGCAGGTCCTCGAACATCGCGACCATCGTGCGTGTCTCCTGAAGGTTGACATCGGCGCGTTCGCGGCGCCGGCTTTCGACGTACGCCCGGACGGGTCCGCCGCGATGTTGTCCGGCGATCCGCTGCTGGCTCGCATCCCACGCCCGCGCAATCGCACGAGCGATCTCGCAGTATTGCGGGATGGATGGGCTCGCGGCCAGTGGGACATCGCGAATCGCGCGACCGGAATCTTTTCGGCGGTCTACTACGATCGCGATTTGGCCACGCTCCACCTGATCGCCGATCCGCTCGGCATGCGCCCGATCTATTACGCGCTCGTCAACGACACGCTGTTTTTCGCGAGCACGTTGCGTGTGCTCGCCGGTCTGCCGGGACTCACGAAATCAATGGATGTCCGTGCCGTCACGGAGATCGCCGCGCTCGGATACCCGCTCGGCACGCGGACTCCATTTGCCGAGATCCAACTCCTCGGGCCGGCCGAGGTCGTGCACGTCTCCCCGCAGGGCCTCTCGAGGCAGCGCTACCGGAGCTGGGACGACGCTGCGATATCGACGGCCCCGGTCGAGCAACTGCTCGAGGAGACCTACGCCGCCTTCTCGGACGCCTGCGCACGCCGGCTCGGGCCGGACAGAACGGTGGCTGCCAACCTGACGGGCGGAATGGACTCGCGGAGTGTCGTGGCCGAGCTGTGGCGTCGCGGGTTAACGATTCATACGCTGAACGGGTCGGCGTCGGGGGAACAGGATCAAGTGTTCGCGGCGGAATTCGCGCAGCACGCCGGAACCCTGCATCAAGAGATTCCGGGGGCGGCCCGCGAATCGCACTTCCTCACCAAGTTGGGCGATGCCTGGCGGCGCTCGCCGGCGCGTCAGGCGTTGCCTCCAGAGCACCCGGACATCATGTGGGCCGGCTCCGGTGGCAGTCTGGTATTCGGGCACATCTACCAGACCGCTGAAGTCGCGAATCATCTTCGGGCCGGCCGAGTCCGCGAGGCGATTCACTGCTACCAGCAGGCGCACGGCATCGCAGTACCCCGGAAAATCCTGAGACGAGGTGTACGGCCGCGACTCGCAGCCGCCGTCGAAACCGGAATTGCGGAGGAGCTGCGTCAGTTCAACTGTGCCGATCCCGCGCGAGCCTTTTATCTCTTCTTGCTCTTCAACGACCAGCGCCGCCATTGGGGCGAGGTGTTCGAGGACATCGACCGCTCGCGACTCGAGTTCCACACTCCGTTTTACGACGCCGACTTCGTCGCAACCGTGATGCGCTGCCCGCTTGACCTTTGCCTGGGGCACGACTTCTACACGAGATGGCTCGCCTGTCTCCCAGCCATCTACATGTCGGTTCCGTGGCAAACGTATCCGGGACACGCACTTTGTCCCCTCCCGGTTCGGCAGGGCCTGCAGTACCAATGGGATCCAGCGTACGTCCGACAACGCGGCGCCCTGCGCGAAACGGATTTGCGTGAGGTATCCGAATTGCTGCGCGATGCGGAGGAATTCCCCGCACCGCTCTTGAGCCGCTCCGCGATCCGCATGGCATCATGGGTCAGCTGGAGCGGGCTACGCGATTATGGCTATCTCATCCGATCGGCCCGGATCTATCAATCGTATTGGAAGGCGTGCGCGGGAGCCTACGTCCTCCCGTAACCCGGGCCGCGCTATTCGATCACGCCGTCGGGACTGGACGCACTGCATCGCGCCGGGTGGGCTCCCAAATCGGATCATGATAGCCTTTCATCGCGCGCACTGACGCGTGCAGGGCAGCCAGGTTTCCGATGACGAGATACGCCGGGACCGCCATGACCCTGGGAAGGCGCCGCCCCTCCGGCCAGTACCATGCGAGCAGGCCGCACATTCCCGCGATCCCCACGGCCACGAGGGCCCAGCGGGCCGGCATGGAGCTCGGCGCGAGACACGCGAGCGCCAGCAGCGCCAGGAAACCGAAATGTGGAATGGCCCACCGACACGCCTTGTGACTCGCTAGGATCCAGGCGAATGTACCGTACTGGATGGGATTGAGCAGCGCCCGTTTCGCGTAGAGCGTCTCCATCCCGCGTGTGATGGTTCGCACCTTGCGCCGGTATTCACGTCGCAGCGATCCGATGCGCGGCACGAAGCAGACCGCTTCGGGGACGGAGATGGCTCGCAGGCCTTTGGCGCGGGCGAGGAGCGCCGCGGCAAAGTCGCGCGTGAGCGCTTCCTCGAGAACGTTCGCCTGAATCGCTGCCCGAGCGGCGTACAAGCATCCGGCGGCACCGACGATACCGGACACCCGCGTCTCGAGTCCCCTGACCCACATATCGTAGCTCACGTACCAGGATTCGGCGTAGTTGGCGTGTTCGTCCACGCGGGCCACGCTGACGTTGTGACTGGACGCCACCCCGACCGATGGGTCGGCAAACTCCCGGACGAGTGCCTTGATAGCATCGCGCTGGACATGAACCGACGCGTCGGTGTTGACGACGATCTCGCCATCCAGTAGCGGGACTACGGCGTTCTCTGCCGCAGTCTTTCCACCCCGTTCGGGAACCCGGAACAGCTCGATTCCGCGTGGACCGAATTCCTCCACGATCGCGTCGGTCCCGTCGGTCGACGCGTCCGAGAGCACGATGATCCGTCGTCGGTCCGCGGGATAGTCGGCCGCCAGCAGGTTCTCGAGGGTCTTCCGAATGACGCGCGCCTCGTTGTGGGCCGGGAGCAGAATCGTGATGCGCGGCCACTCGCGTAACGCCGCGACGCGCTCGCGCGAGCGGAAGATGCGGAGGACGATCAAGGACGCTGGATACCCGAGGTACGTGTAGATCAGGAACGCCACGAACCCGACGATCACTCCAAGGCAGATGGTGCTCATTGCGGCGCTCCCTAACAACCTTCATGCCCGCACCATCTCCTCATCGGCTCGCGTCCATATGTGGCGACATCGCATCACTGCCCCTGCTCTGTTCTCCACGAACTGGATAAACGGTTGCGCACAAAGCGTTTAGCTCTCCGGGGAGATGGCCTTCGTCTTGCTTGAGCGGCGCCTCATGTGCGGCATCGTAGGCATTGCCTATGCGGATCCAGCGCGGCCTGTTCAGCCAAACACCGTCGGCGCGATGGCGAACGCCATCCGGCACCGTGGGCCGGACGAAGGCGGCATCTACGTGCACGAGAACGTCGGGCTTGGCATGCGCCGCTTGAGCATCATCGACGTCGCGGGCTCGAGGCAACCAATCTTCAACGAAGATCGCTCCAAGCTGATCGTCTTCAACGGCGAGATCTACAACTACCAGGAGATCCGCTCCGGATTGCTCGCGCGCGGGCATATCTTTCAAACGCGCGGAGACACGGAAACAATTCTCCACCTGTACGAAGAGCTCGGACCCGAATGCGTCACGCGGCTGCGGGGGATGTTTGCATTCGCCATCTGGGATGGAACGACGCGGACGCTATTCCTCGCGCGCGATCGATTCGGGATCAAGCCATTGTATGTGACCGTGGGCGCGTGGGGTATCGCCTTCGCTTCCGAGCTGAAGGCGCTGCACGCCGTGGGACTCACGGAGGGGGAGCTCGATTGGAACGCCCTGGACGCGTATTTCCAGCTCGGCTACATCCCCGCCCCCGCCACGCCATTCCGTGCGGTACGAAAGCTCGAAGCCGGACACGCGCTGTCGTGGACGAGCCGCAACGGCGCCCACATCCGATCGTACTGGGATTTGCCGCACGAACGCCATCCCGCGCCCGCTGGCGTCGCGCGCCAGGTCACGGAGTGGCTCGACGAAACCGTGCGCGCCCATCTCGTGAGCGATGTCCCGGTCGCGGCGTTTCTTTCCGGGGGACTCGACTCATCGGCGGTCGTGGCGAGCATGGCGCTCGCGAGTGGAGCGCCGCACGCGTTCACCGCCCACTTTTCGGGTTCGGGAGCGGCGGGTACCGATGAGACCGGATTGGCTCGACAGCTGGCGAACGCCTACGGGGTCCAGCTGACGGAGATCGAGATCAGCGCCAACGTCCAGGATCTCCTCGATCCGATTGCGCGCGCCCTGGACGAACCCCACGCCGATGAATCGGCCGTGCCGACATGGACGTTATCCCAAGCGGTGGGATCTTCGTACAAGGTTGCACTGACGGGGATCGGAGGAGACGAGCTGTTCGCCGGATACCGCCGGCACCTCGGCCTCTTGCTCGGACTGCGGTACGCACGGCTACCGCAAGCCGTCCAACGCGGCGTGAGCGCCGCGGCGGCCTTGCTCCGCGAGCCCCACGGAGGGTCGCTCCGGATCGACCGCCTCAAGCGGTTCGTTCGTCCGGGGAACGCGTCTCCGGCGGACCGCTTTCTCGGGTACGTGACTCGCTGCACCGACGAAGAGCGCCGCGCGCTGCTTGCCGCCGACCTGCGCGCGCACGTGCACGGCGCCGCGCGAACGCGCTTTCATTCCTTGCACGCCGCGTTGGACGACGCGGGAGTTGGAGACCCTGGACTGCGCAGCGGGCTGTATCTGGACTACAAGACGTTCCTGCCCGATGACATTCTTGCCCTGAGCGACCGCCTCGCTATGGCCCACTCGCTCGAGGTCCGGGTCCCCTTCGTTGATCACGTGTTCGTCGAGCATGTCTACCCGCTCCCGGACCGGGCGAAAATCGGTTGGTGGCAGGCCAAGCATCTCCTGCGGCGCGCGCTGCGCCATCGACTCCCGGAGGAGCACTTCCGGGCCCCCAAGCGGGGCTTCATCGGACCTACCGCGTCGTGGCTACGCAACGAACTTCGACCCGTCATCGAGGATGAGCTCTCGGTGGCTCGGCTACGCCGGATTGGCTACTTCCATCCGCAGACGGTGCAGCGCTGGATGGGAGAACATACCGCGCGGCGGCACAATCGCGCCGGGATTCTCTGGGCCCTGCTCTGCTTTTCGAACTGGCACCGGATCTATGTGGAACACGCCGCGACCTCCGTCACGATGGCGGCATTGTGACCGGCACCGGTTCGATCGGCGCTGCACCGGATCGTGTCGCCGCCCCGCCGTTCCCGTCACCGGTTTCTCACGCGCGACGGCTCCTGCTCGTCACGTATCACTTCGCTCCGAGCCGGGAAGCGGGAGCGTTGCGGTGGATCAAGCTGGCGCGGTTCGCCGTGGAGCGCGGCTATCTCCTGGATGTCATCGCGCTGGATCCAGCGAGTCTCAAGGCGTGCGACTGGCCCACACTCGAGACGTTGCCGCCAGGCGTTCGGGTGTACGGCATTCCGGAGAGCCAGCCGACGATCGATCGCGTGATGCGATGGGGATTGACGGTTCGCGCCTGGCTCCGCCGCATAATGGGCCGACACGGTCCGGTGACCGGGTGCGCGCCGCCGTCGGAGCCGGAACCGGACACCCGTCCGGAATCTCTCAGTCGAAGTGAGATGCGAGGCCCCGAAGCAAGCGGGCGCGACGCCGTACGGGCGTACAACGCCTGGCGCGATTACGCCCGCGGCAAAGCGTGGGCTCGACGCGCCGCGCGATTGGCGGCGGGATTGCTCGCGCGAAACCGTTACGCCGCGGTGATCAGCTGCGGGCCTCCGCATATGGCCCATTTCGCCGGGCTCCGGATCGCTCGGGCTGCGCGGCTCCCCTTCGTCATGGACCACCGGGATCTCTGGTCTTGCGTTCCTCGTCTCCCCGAGAGCGTAGCGAGCCCGCTCTGGTACGCGATGGCGCGTCGCTATGAACGACGGGCGATTCGACATGCAAGCCTGGTCGTGATGAACACCGAGCTCTCCCGAACGGTGCAGGCCGGCGCGTACCCCGATCTTGCCGATCGGGTGATCGCGGTGATGAACGGATACGATGACGAACCGCTCCCGGCATCACGCCGGGGTCGTTGCTTCGTCATGGCCTACACAGGATCGGTGTACCTGGACCGCGACCCACGGCCACTGTTTCGCGCGGTCGCCCGGATCGTGACGGAGCAGGCACTCGCCCCCGGGGACCTGAGGCTCGAGTTCATGGGCGCCACCGCGAGCTACGGCGGCACGACGCTGGCGACAATGGCCGAGCAGGAGGGCATTGCGGCATTTGTTGGCATCCAACCGTCACGACCTCGACACGAAGCATTGCAGCTCCTCGCGGACGCGGCTCTGCTCGTCAGCCTTCCCCAGGATACGGTCACCGCGATTCCGTCGAAGATCTTCGAATACCTGCGCTTCAACGCCTGGTTGCTTGCCCTGACGAACCCCGACAGCGCGACCGCGCAGGTGCTTGCGGGTACGGGAGCCGATGTTATCGCGCCCGAGGATCTCGAAGGAATCGCCGCCGCCATCCGGCGGCGCTACCTCGCGTATGCCGCCGGTCAGCGACCGAGGCGACTGCTGGTTCGAGAGGACTTGAGCAGGCGCGCGCAGGCCGACAAGTTCTTCGATGCGCTGGTCACCTGTATTACGGCTTCGGAGCAGCGTCGAGTGACTCCCCGACATAGAGGCGTTCGTAGGCGCGAACCATCGCGCGAATGCTGAAATTTTCCTCGACTCTCCGCCGCAGCGCCGGCGCCTCCAAGACGCGTCGGTCGTGAGCGCGGAGCGCCGCGCGCCATGCCTGTGCGAGGGCCGCTGGATCGCCCGGCGGGACCAGCCGGTGGAGCATCGATTCCCCCAACGCTTCGCGCGCGCCGCCGACGTCCGTAACCACAGGACACACTCCCGCGCTCATGGCCTCGAGGAGGCCTAGGGGCATCCCCTCACTCCAGGAGGAGAGCGAGAACACGTCAAACGCGGCGTAGCACCGTTCCACGTCCGCGCGCCACCCCGCGAGATGCGCGGCGCCCCCAACCCCGCACTCCGTGATGAGCGCGCTCAACCGCTCCCGTTCGGAACCATCCCCAACGATGACCAGCGTCGGCGTTGGCCCGTCGCTTTCGTTCCACGCGTGTCGCAGCAACGCGAAGGCGCGAATCATCACTTCGTACCCTTTGATCGACTCGAGCCGACCGATGCTGCCGATCAGCGGAGACTTCGCCGGCAGGCCGAGCTCTCGCCGCATCGCGCCGTTCACCGCCATCGGGCGAAACCGGTTCGTATCGACGCCGTTCGCGATTACGCAGATCCGGATCCCCGGCTTCACGACCTTGGCCACCAGGTGGGCAGCAAGCGGCTCCGAGACCGCAACCAGCACATCGGTGCGTTTCGCCGCCGCCCGGTCGAGAAGTCTCGCGAGGAACGGATCGGGATACTGCCGCCCATGATCGGTATGGACCACTCGCCTGACGCCCGCTCGGCGCGCAGCCAATGATGCCTTGTACCACACGCCGCTGTGCGTATGCACCACGTCCGGCGCGATCGTGCGGATCGTGCGGATGAGCTGCGAGGGATGGAGCATCGAGGCGCGATGCATCGGCGGCTGACGATGCAGCTGGGCAACCCCGTCGAGCCCGTCGGCGAACCGCCCGAACTCCCCCAGCGTCAGCACATGATTCTCGAACCGTTCCGGGGCGGTAAGGCGAACGAGCGCGCCCACGAGTCGCTCGAGCCCGCCATAATCGAGGTTATGCACGATATGCAGGACCCGGCAGCGCGCGCTCACACGGAACCGCCCGTACCAGGCGTCTGAGGCATGAACTGAGCGGCCGAGCGCCAGCCAGCGGCACGCGCCGGTCGCGGGGCGGCGTGCGGCGCGGCGACCGTGTCCAAGGCCGCGATCATGCCGAGCAGGGCGTACAGATATGGCCAATACGCCGCCGACAGAAAGAATCCCGACACCGCATAGCCCGCGAGCGACGCTCCGAGCGTTTGCGCGAGCAGGGGTGCGCGCCCGGGGGGACCGCGTCCGATCCGAGCCAGCGTGCGAAATCCGGATACGAAGCCTGCAACGAAGAGCACGAGCCCCAGGACGCCGAGCTCCACACCGATCTCGAGAAACGAATTGTGCGCCGTGGACCATTTGAATCCGATGCCGTGCTCCTGGCGCGCCGCCTGGGGTGCGAGCGTGCCCTCCGCAGAGGAGTACGCCGATGCCCCGACGCCGAGAAACGGATACGCCGCCATGTATCCGAGCCCGCGCTTCCACAGCTCCATCCGTCCGATGTCGCCCTGGCCGCTCCAGTTATAGTCGCTCGTCGGATGCAGGATCGTCTGCATCATGTCCCAGTAGCGACTACTCGCGAACGTCACCAGAAACAGAAGCGTCACCGCGACCGCGGCCAAGCGCTTCCCGACGGGAACGGCGCGACCGAAGACCGCGAGGTAGCCCATCACAGCGAGGAGGCCAACGAATCCGCCTCGCGAACCGGTCTTCGCGAGCGTCGCCATGAGGCACGCCCCGGCCACGAGCACCGCCCCGCGGACCACGAACTGTCGGGACCGGGCAAACACGTAAATGGCGAGCGGGAGCGTACACACGATCACCAGCGCGAGATCATTGGTGTCGTAGTCCTCGAGCTCACCCAACCGCCCGTTAGTGCCGACCGTGTAGCGGGATAGCACAATGACGCAGAACAACGCGGCACCCGCGAGCTGCGCGGCGGCAACCCGTTCCACGTCGAGGAGCGTGCGTGCGCTGCCGGCGATGAGCACGAGCAACAGGAACGCGCGCCAGTACTCCTTGATGAAAAATGCGAAGCTTTCCCCGGGGTACAGGCTGCCGGGAATCGACAGCACCACGAGACAGAAAATGCCGCAGGCGATCCGCACGATCGGTGCATCGAGCCGCAGCCGTCTCCGCGAATCATGGTCAAGAGCGAACAGCAGTAACGACGCGACGCTCAAGCCAATCGGCAGGCCCCACAGCCGTAACCAGTGGAACAGGTCCTGCAGGCGCCACACCTGCTGGAGCAGCGACGCGACGAGGACGATCTGGACCGCGTCCCACCGCGGACCCGGTGCGTTTCGCCCCCGAGGGAGGCGAAGCGTCACGAACCCGCCCCCACGAGCGATGCGGCTTCTGGGGTTCCCGGTCGCCGCCCGGCCAGATCCTCGATGCGCTCGACCAATACGGCGGCATCGATCTTCCAGGAATACTTCCGCGCGACCGCCTGCCGGCCGTTGGCCCCAAGCACCCGCCGCCGAACGGGGTCGCGAAACAACTCCACGAGCCGCCGGGCCTGCGTTCGATGATCGCCGGGAGGAAATAGCAGTCCCGCCCGTGTCTCCTCGAGCACCCGCCGGATGGGCGGCAAGTCCGAACCCAACACCGGGAGTCCGGCCGCCATGTAGTCGAACAATTTGTTCGCCATGGTGATCCGGACATGAGGCGTGTCCAGGAACGGCAGCAATCCGACGTCGGCGTGCTGGTAGAACGCGGTCAGTGTGTGGTGTTCGCGCCAACCGAGGAACAGCACGTGATCCCGGAGCCGGAGCCGCTCGATGGTGCGGAGGAGGCGCGGGCGGTCCGGGCCGTCGCCAACGATCACGAGCGCCGCGTTGGGAATTTCATCGACCACGTCCCGCAACGCCTCGACGGATTCCGTCACGCCGCGGTCTGCGATGATCGTGCCGACGAACACCGCCCGTGGACGGCCCCCGAGCCGGGCCAGCTCTTCCGGCACGGGCTGCGGAGTGCTGAGCATCCGGACGTTCTCGGGAGTATTCCCGACCAGGACGATGCGATCGGATTTGGCGCCGATCGCGATGGCGCGATCCCGCGATTCCTCCGATACCACGGAGAGCGAGCGCACGCGGCGAACGATGTAGCGCTCGAGCAGCGCCGCGGCACGCGGGCTTCGGACTACGTGATCGAGCGCCGACATGTGACCGACGCTCCACAGGGTCTTCAAAAACTCCGGATAGACCTCCGCCATGTCGTAGTGCACAGGAATGCCGAGCATCCTGCCCACCCAGAACACCGTGGGAGCCAGCGGGAGGTCCGCCACGATGAGCACGTCGGCGTGCGAGCGGCGTGCGACCGTCCAGACCGCCCAGACCCAGACCGGATTGAGAAACAAGGGGAAGTTCGCGATCCGGTTCAGGAGCCGCAGGGGAAATGCCGGCAAGCGGCGCACGGTGATGTCGCCGTCACCCCAGCGTTCCACGCGGCGCGCGCGTCCGTAGTTGCGGCACACCAGGTCGACCCGGTGTCCGGAGCGACTCAACGCATTGACCTGCTTGGCGACGCGCGTGGCCCCTTTCGGCCATTCGCCCTGGTAGACGTAGACGACGTTCATCGCGCCGCCGCGACCTCGCGTTCGACCGGCTCGAGCCACCGGCGGCACTCGTGCAGGTAGTACGCAGCCAGCTGGTCACTCGAGAGAAAACGATCGAATACCTGCCGTGCGTTATGCCGGATCGCTTCGCGCGCCCGGTCGTCTTCGACGTACTGACGGCAGAGGGGCACGAGATCCGAGAGATCGTCCTTCGTGTACACGATGTGCACGCGATCCACGAGAGGCGCGTTCAGCGTGTTCTCGAGTTTCGGACCGATGATGCACGCGCCGACGGCGAAATAGTCCATCAGGCGAAAACAGAGATCGCCGTTGCCGGGCAGATTGATGCACACCTTCGACATCGCCACCTCGCGCAGGAACCGGCTGTACCGCACGATCCCCGCTCCGCCCGCGTAGCGAATCTCCGGTGCGTCCGCGAGACGGCCGATCGCTTCACGGCGCAAATCGGAAGCAAACTGCAGCCCGAAGCGACCGTACACATCGAAGATCGGAGCGGCCCGCGATGCCAGCGCGCGTAGTCGTGGCAAGAACTGATACACGCTGCTGTCCGCCGGACCAAATCCCCCGGGCACGACGTGGGGCCACGGATACCCTCGGCTGGAGTACTGCATCTTGAAGTACACCGGCACGCAATCGACACAGGTCGTGTTGATCGTGGGCTTGTCCGAACAGTCGATCGCGATCGTCGTTGACGTCCCCGCGACCACGAGGTCGAACAGCACGATTCCCGGATATGGCTGAGGCAGGTCGTGCGACTCAAGAGGGATCAGACGCCGGAGCGCCCGCCGCAAGGGCTCGACCCATTTTCGCGTCGGCGCCCATTGGTACCGCGTCGGCCAAATGATCCGCGCGCTCGCGGCCCAGTCGGAATCGGGCGACCAGGAATAGTTCAGCGGCGGGCCAGCGGGCCGCGCCAGACGCCAAGCCGCCTCGACGGCAAGGTCCTTACAGGTTTGCAGCATCGCGCGCTGCTGACACGCAAGAGGCGGGCTTGTTGAGGATTCGGCATTTAACAGTACAAAACGTTACGCGATAAGCGGTTGCCATGATCGCGCCGATCACGCGAGCCCGTGTAGCGTGCTCGCTACACCTGCTCGGGAAGGTCCCTGAACGCCGGGTTACACTGGCACATGGCCGCGCGAAGGCCGGGCGCGACGCGCGTGCATCGTCCCGTAAGCCGGCTGGCGGTCCACGGCTTCCGCGAACCTTCGCACGACCTGCTCCGCCACCAACCGGTTGGCGAGCTCATTGGGGTGACCGTCGAGTGCGTTCACCCGCAACGCCTCGAGGGATTTGCCGAAGAACGTGGTATCGGCGCGCCACACCGGCAGTCCGGCCGCGCTGGCTGCCGCGGCAAACACCTCGTACCGCCCGCGGCTCGCCGCGCTCGCCGCGACCGTTGGATCGAAGGGCACGATCGCCGCCCGGGCGCCGGCATGCTCCGCTCGCGCGACGAATCTCTCCAGATCCTTCAGATGCCGTTGCAGCAATGCGTTGTCCGCATAGGGATCGTACGCCGGCTGGGAGCGATGCGCCCAGCGCAGCGCGCGGAACCGCACATACAGCTCCTGAAACAGAAATGAGTTGCGAAACAACACCCGCATCGGGTGGAGCCGTTGCCAAAGGGTCACCGGCGCTTCGGTGAGGACTGTCCGCTCCGTGACGGGATAGAGGTAATCGATATCGTTGAAGACGTAGAGCAGGAGTACCCAGTCTGGTCGATACGCGAGGGTCGAATCGAGGACCGCGGTCTCTTCGATCGTATTGCGATCGGGGTGACACGCGTTGATCACTTCCCATGGTGCGCGCGTCCGTTCGGTCATTGCGCGCCCGACGAGCTCCCCCACTCGCTCTTCGGTGCGGCGGATGCCGATCCCGAATCCAAACGAATCGCCGATCAAGAGGAGGCGCCTGCCTCCAGGTGGAGGTGCCAAGGTGTGCTCTGCGTCCCGAAATCCTTCGCGATTCAGACGGACATAGCGCCGCTCCCACGCAGCACCGGAGTAGGTCGGGAATCCCTGGGTCTCCGGGGCGATCAGCACTTTGGCACGAACCACTCCTTCCCCCAGCCACGCGAGGGTGCCGAGGGTGGCAAGGAGAAGCCCGAGGTTGTGCCATCGTCGGTGAACGTGCGGCAACCGCACGACGGCCGCAGCCAACAGGCACCCGAGGGACGCCCAGTACAGAACTATCGTGATCGGCGTCGAGGATCCGAACAGATTGATCGTGAAGACCTGGCTGGCGTTCGTGGCGCCATCCAGGGTGGCAGCCAGATACCCGGCGCCCCACAAGAACATCGCGAGATCGAGCAGCGTGCCGGTACGGCGGCGATCCTCGCTCCGAGGGTGCGCGGCCTGGTAGGTGCGCGTCGATGTCCATAACGCCAGGCACCAAACACCAAGGGCGCAGACGATGACGGCAAATGCCGGCCTCGACCAGCGCCCGAAAATCAGCCGGTGCTGATCCGATACCAGCATCAGCAATGCCGCGGTAAAGCAAGTCCACCCTATCAATCGCGGCACGCGCCGCTCGAACACGGCGGCTGCGGCGTGCGGGTGGGGGTCGGGCACTTAGAAAATCGTGTAGATGAACGGCGCCAAGACGGATCCCTGTGCGAAGATCAGCAGCGTGCCGACCACCAGCATAACGGCCAGGATCGGAATCAACCACCATTTCTTCCGCGCGCCCATGAACGCCCACAGCTCGCGGGCCAAGCTTGTGTTGCTCATTGTCCTTTCTCCTAGAATTGATGTTCCATGCCGACTCGCCGGTACGCGGCGGGGTCCCGCGCGATCCACCAACTCGGCGCCCCGGAGGCCCGCTCGAGCGGCCGCCGGCCGAACAGCCGCATCAGCACGCCGACCGGCGTGATCACAATCAGATAGACGAGGCCGAGAAAGACCGGCGTCGTCACTTTGGACAGGAGATGACCGAACCCGAGCCAGCCGCGATAGACCGGGCCGAGTCGGCTCGGGACGAGGAGCCCTGTGATCAGGAACAGCCCGCCGAGCACGGCAAACACGAGCGGTGCGATCCGGCGTCCCCGCCACACGCCAATCGCGGCGAGCGCCAGAAACGCGCCGCCAACGGTCCACGCGAACCGTCGGCCTTCAGCAGCCGTCAGTCGAGCTGGAACTCGAGTTTCCAATCTTCCGCCTCCTTCCACTCGGCTTGGGTGCCCTTGCTCAGCAGGTACGAGCCGAGCACGAGGTAATCGATATTCGTCCGCATGAAGCAGCGATACGCATCCTCGGGAGTGCAGACAATGGGCTCACCTCGCACGTTGAACGAAGTGTTCACGACCACCGCGCACGCGGTTTGACGCTCGAACTCGCTGATCAGGTCGTAATAATTCGGATTCGTCTCCCGCTCGACTGTCTGTATTCGCGCCGAATAATCGATATGGGTCACCGCCGGAATGTCGGATCGCACCACATTCAACTGGTCGATGCCCCACAAACGGCGCTGGTCGTCCGTCATGGCAATGCGGCGATCAGCCCGGACCGGCGCGACGAGTAACATGTAGGGCGAGTCGCAATCCATCTCAAAGTAATGGCTGACGCGCTCGCGCAGCACGCTCGGCGCGAACGGGCGGAAGCCTTCGCGGAATTTGATCTTGATGTTCATCTGCGCCTGCATCTTCGGGCTGCGCGGGTCACCGAGGATGCTCCGGGCGCCCAGCGCGCGCGGCCCGAACTCCATCCGGCCGTCGAACCAGCCGATGACTTTCTCCTGAGCGAGCAGCGACGCCACGCGGCGGATCAGCTCGCCGCGCTCGAGGCGCTCGTACGAAGCCTCCTGCCCGTTGAGAAACGCCTCGATCTCCTGATCGGAGAACGACGGTCCGAGGTAGGCGCCGTGCATGCTGTCGCGCCCCGGCGTCACCGTGCGAGGGCTCCTGCAATGGCGGTGCCAGATGAGTTGCGCCACGCCGAGCGCGCCGCCGGCGTCTCCCGCCGCGGGTTGGATCCACAGACGCTTGAACGGACCTTCGCGGAGCAGACGTCCGTTGGCCACGCAGTTGAGCGCGACGCCCCCGGCCAGGCAGAGGTTCTCAGCGCCCGTCTCGCGGTGCACCGTGCGCGCCATTCGCAGCATGATCTCCTCGCACACGACCTGCACCGACCGGGCAAGGTCCATCTCACGCTGCGTGAGCTTCGTCTCGGGGACGCGCGGAGGCCCGCCGAACAGATCGGCGAAAGCCGCGTTCGTCATTGTGAGGCCCGACAGATAATTGAAATACTTCTGGTTGAGCTTGAACGAGCCGTCTTCGCGCAGCTCGAGCAGCTCGCGATAGATCAGGTCGACATACTTAGGCTCCCCATAGGGAGCGAGACCCATCACTTTATACTCGCCGGAATTGACCTTGAATCCGGTGTAGTACGTGAACGCCGAATACAGAAGGCCCAGGGAATCCGGCCACTGAATTTCCTTGTGTAATTCGATATCGCTGCCCCGGCCGATCCCGAACGACGCGGTCGCCCATTCTCCGACACCATCTATCGTGAGAATCGCGGCGGTGTCGAACGGTGACGGGAAGAACGCGCTCGCGGCATGCGATTCGTGATGCTCGGCGTAGAGGATCTCGCCCGCGTAGTCGAGGTGCCGCCGGATCTCGCGATCGAGATGCAGCTTCTCTTTGAGCCACAGCGGCGCAGCCATAAGGAATGACTTGAGCCCGCGAGGTGCTACGCCCAGGTACGTATCGAGAATACGCTCGAACTTGAGGAGCGGCTTGTCGTAGAAGCCGACGAACGCGAGGTCTCGCGCGCCGATCCCGGCCTGCTCCAGGCAGAACCGCGTCGCCCGCTCGGGAAACGCCGCATCTCCCTTCTTGCGGGTAAAGCGCTCCTCCTGTGCCGCCGCGACGATTTCCCCATCGCGCAGCAGGCAGGCGGCGCTATCGTGATAAAACGCCGAAATGCCAAGGATGTAATCACTCATCGTACCGTGGTCCGTTCACGGGATTGGAGGTGTGCCCGGCGGGGATGCAAGGGACGCGCTACAAAAACTGTCGAGCCTCTCGAACGCAAGTCCCAGAGCCGCAGCATGTTGGCAGAATGCAGCCCAAGCCCTCTTAGAGTATATGGTGACCGTTGCGTGGCCGCGACACCCGGGGCAGGCGGGCCATCAGGGAACCCCGCTCATATGAACGTGATTGTACCACACGTAGTCGGATTCAGGCTTTACGGGCAGGCCGCCGCCCCCATAAGTCGGGCTGAACTGGGTCTCGACCAAACCCCTGCCGCCCGTCTGGTGGAGGGAGGCCGGAAATGTCGCGTCCTCCGCACCATTGACCCACCACGTGATGGTGCCGGTCTCGTAGCTGATCGCGATCTCGACCTTATACCAGTTTGCGAGCTCGAGGGGAGTCTTGCCCCAGTGATCGCGCTCCGCACCCGCCGAGTCGCTAACGTACTCGGCGATGCCGAAGTGGTACGGCTCCGGGCCGAAGAACTCGAACACGATGTCGCGGCCGCTCTCGGCATAGAGGTACGCGATCTTGTTGTGATTCGAGCTGACGTTCTGGTAGGGCTTCGAGATCTTGAAAAAGAACCCGATGTAGTATTCACCTGCGACCCGATGACGGTACGTCACCGTTCCCGGTGAGGTACCGCCGCTGTACCCTTTGGGATAGATCATCTGCAGCACGCCCTCGGGATAGGGCGCGGTGGAGTCCACCTGGAGAGAGAACCGGCCCGCCGTGTAGTTGTCCTTGTACTCGTCGTACCAGCCGGACGTCGTTGGATAGGATCCATCGACGTCGCTCAGCACGAAATCGTAATCGCGGTCACCGGCGGCGTTCGCCATGCCCCTCGACGCGGAGGGGTCGTGAGGCCAGGAGACGGTGTCGGGACCGCGAGCAGCCGCGCGAACCGCCCCTCGCGACGTGCGGCAGCTCTGCCAGGCGAGCGCGACGCTCGCGAGCAGGACTAAGGAGCGCCAGTCAAATGGACGTGATCGTACCACACGTAGTCAGTCTCGGTCTTGACGGGCAGGCCGCCGCCTCCGTAGGTGGGACTGAACTGCAGCGCCCAGATCCCGCCGCCCGCGTTGTTCGTGAAGTCACACGCGAAATCTTGGTCTTGTGCCCCGTCGAGCCACCAGGTGACGCGGCTGTTCGCATAGCTCAGGCGGACCTCAATCTTGTACCACCGTCCCCCGACCATCGTCCCGGTCCCGGCGTGATCGACCTCGAAGCCTGCCGAGTCGCTGACGTATTCGGCCATGAACACCCTCCAGTTGTTGCCCTGGGGGAAGAACTCCAGCACGAGGTCGCGCGTGGGCGTGTAGATGTACGCGATCTTGTTGTGCCCACCTTCGACACTCTGGTAGGGGTTTGAGATCTTGAAATAGAATGCCAGATAGTACTCGGTTGCCGGCGCGTGCTCCCATTGGAGCGTTCCCGGAGCGATGCCACCGCTAAATCCGATGGGAAAGGTCATCTGGATGACGTGCGCGGGGAACGGTGCGCTGTTGTCACTGATGAGCTTTACGAGCACGGAATCGTCTGGGTCTCCTTCATTCCATCCCGAGGGAGTCTCGTCCGCCGTCAAATCCATGGCGTCCCAATCGTGGTCCCGATCGCCAGCCACGTCGGCGATGCCGTTCAAGCCGGGCGGTTCATGCGTCCAGAGGCCACCCGACGTCGTGGGAACCACGATCAGCGCAAGCATCGCCGTCCCACCGTACGTCGCCACGATGTTGACCTGACCCTCACCGATGGCAGTCACCCGCGCGCTTTGCGAGCCCGTGCTCACGACCGAAGCGACCGAGGGCAAGAGCGACGCCCATCCCACCTGATCCGCGATCGTATCTCCATCCGCATCGAGCACGAGGGCGGAGAGATCGACAGTGCTTCCCACGAGCAGCGTATCGACCGCCGGCGTCACGACAATCGCGAAGCTGCCCAGGGTGACATTGATCGGCGTGTTGCCGACGATCGGGTTCAGGACGATCGAGACGGGTGGATTTGCCCCGGCTTGCACGGTCATCGTGGTCGACCCGCTGTCGGTTTCGATGCCTTGCGCGTCGAACGCGCGCATGACAATGAGGCGGTCGATGCCCGGGGGGATAGTAATCGTGCCCGACGCCACGCCCGCGTTGATGGGAATGTTGAAGACGAGCGGGGTGGGCACGTTTGGCCCCGTCACCTCCACCACGATGATGGCCACCGCCGTGGAGGTAACGTCGGCACGCACGAGGAATGCGGCGCTCGTCCGGGACGGAGGCGAGACGACATCCGCGGATCTGCAGGACGCAGCGGCCAGCGCCAGCCACAGAACCGCGGCGGCCCGCCGTGCGAGGAGGCCGCTGTTCATGTTCATGCAGCCCGGGCTGTTACGGGTTGACCGTAACGGAGACCCGCGCCGTCGCTCCTCTTGCGGTCGCCGACACGGTGGTCGACCCGGCGTTCCGACCCATCACCACGCCGTTCGAGTCGACGAGCGCGATCCCGGGATCGGACGTCGCCCACAACACGCTGGTGTTGATGTGATTGCCACCGGGGTCGGCGACCGTGGCGGCCAGGGTCGCCGTGTCGGTCGCGCTCAACGCCAGCGTCAGCGTCGATGGTGTCACTGCGACCGTGTAGCTCCCGAGCGTGGCCGTGATCGGCATCGACCCGACGAGCGGAGAGAGCACGACGGCAACGTTGGGGTTGGTGCCATTCTTCACGGTAATTGTGACCGAGCCCGTGTCCGTCTCCACTCCCCCCAGGTCGTACGCGCGCATCGTGATCAATCGCGCGCTGCCCGCCGGCACCGTGAGAGATCCCGAGGCCGTTCTCCCGCTGATCGGGATGTTGAAGACGAGGGTGGGCGTGATATCGGGCGCCGAGACCTCGGCGACGAGCGTCGCCACCGCCGTGTTGGTGAGATCGGCGCTGACGCCGATCGTCGCCACGGTACTGTTGGGCGGCGCGACGCCGTTGTCGCCGCATGCGGCCGACAGTACCAACCAGGTGAGTATCGCAACTCCCCGCGAGATTTGCGGCCGTGTCATCTTATGCCCCCTTCCAGAGTGCGAGCGATCAGCGCGAGCCATCATGTTGCTCCAGCAGTTCCACGACTCTCGGTTCGATGAGCCGCTCCAATTCGTCGTGCCCGCGCGGGCTCAAGTGCCGGTCGACTGACCCGTACAGCGCTGGACCAGCCCGCTCGGCAGCGCGAAAGGCGGGCAGGACGTCGATGACGGTCAGTCCTCGCGCCTCGAGCCCCTCGCGCATCAACCGCGTCGGTTGATCGAGATCGATTTGGGTTGAATCCAGTCCGAAACCCCTCGCGTATCTCCGGAAGACTTCCGGTTCGACCTGAAACGGCGCGGGGATCAACATGAAGACCGTCCGAACCCCGTGTTGAGCCGCCACACGGGCCAGGTCGGCGAGGATGCCGCAGGTGATGTCCCAGCGTGATGAGGCCGCCGTGCTGCGCCGGAACTCTTCGGGGAAGTACTCCGCCGTCAGACCCAGACGCATCAAGAGCGGTTGCAGCCTGCTCTTGAAGAAAATGAATAGTTGCGAGCGCCGCTTGAGCCAATCGTTTGCCGGATGGAAGAACGCATCGATGAACTCCGCACTGGAAACCCGGCGCGGCAACCGAAACGCGTACGTTGCGACCGGAAGTCGCGGCGGGATGCGATCCGGTCGGCTCGTCACCACGTCGTTACCGATGTACACGGAGACCAGCGCGAGCGAGAAGGTGTCTCGCGCGAACAACGAGCGCGCCTCAAAGAGATATTGCGGCGGGTCCCAACCGGCCTGCCCCGCATTCCGAATCGCGATGGGCCGGCGCAACCGCTCCGGAAGCCGCTGTTCGAACAGACCCGCAAGGCTCTGCGCGTATTCGACCTGGAGCGCCGCCATGTACGAGTCACCGATCAACAACACCCGGGTCGGCGCCTCAACGCGTCCTTCGGGACCGACGCGGAAGCCCTCCCGATCCGTGTAGAGGTGGACCGTGCGTTCGCCGGTATTCACCGTGGTATGCAGGCTGGGGCGAAATCTCCATCCCACCGTATCGACCGACTGCCAGACATCGGGACGGACGAGCACGAGCTGCTGCGGTGCCAACCACCGGACCAGGAGCTCCGCGAGCCCTGCCGACATCACCACAGATACGGCGACCAGCGCCAGATTTATGAGCGCATTAGGAATCCCCCGCCGTTTGGCGGTCCGACGCTCCAGATGCTCCGGAGCGGCAACGGGTTCCGAAATGGTCGCGGACATCGTGAGAAAGCTGTGAGCTACGGGGGGGAGCGAATTCTGTACCACAGCTTGCCTTATGGCAGGGGATTATTATCGCTGTTGCGGGCGCGCAACAGCAAATTCTTCGCGAATTCTTAGGGAAGCCCGCTCATATGGATGTGATCATACCAGACATAGTCCACCTCGGTCTTGTTTGGTCCTCCGCCGCCGTACGTTGGGCTGAAGTGCTCGTTCGTAACGCCGGTGCCCGCGTTGGCGGACAGGTTCGCCGGGATGTCGATGTCGAGCGCGCCGTCGACCCACCAGCGCAGGCGGCTCGCCTTCCAGCTCATCAGGAACTCGAACTTATACCACGTATTGAGCGCGAGGATTTTGGTGCCGGCGTGATCCACTTCCGCCCCGCCCGCATCCGACACGTATTCCACCAAGAACGCGGTGAGTGGCGGTCCCTGATTGAACTCGAGCACCGCCTCCCGGCCGTTCGTCGTGTAGAAGTACGCGATCTTGTTGTGACCTGACGGTGAGTACTGATAAGGGTTGGAGATCTTGAAGTAGAACCCGACGTAATACTCGCTCGCGGTGGTGTGCGCGTAATCGACTTCACCGGGAGAAATGCCGGACGCGAAACCAACCGGATACATCACCTGCACCACATGGCTCGGAATGGGCGCGGATCCATCGGAGATCAAAGTCAACCGCCCGGCCGTGTAATCGCTCGGATACGGGTTAGACCAACCCGAGACGGTTGAGGTCGTCCCGTCGACATCCTGCGTGACGAAATCGTAATCCAGGGCTCCCCCGCTGGTGGCGCGTCCCTTCATTCCCGCAGGCTCGTTCGGCCATCCGGGAGACCCGCTATCCGCTGCGCTCGTGGTCGGGGAGGACTGACACCCCGCGCACATCGTGAAGACGAGCAGCAAGACGATTGAGAGCGCCGCATTGCCTCGATCCGCCACGTGTGCCGGCCGTCTAAGGACCCGACAATCTTCAATTGGCGTCTCGTTTTTGCCAGACTCCAACGGCTCGAGGCGCCTACCTTGCCCCGAGCCGTTTGCTCCCACCGACGCTCTCGCCCTTGATGTTCGGGAGAACTGGGGCCCGGGGCGAGAGCCATCCGTCCCGGGCCACGAGGAATCGGCGATTACGGCGAACCACTCATGTGGACGTGATCGTACCAGATGTAATCAACCTCGGTCTTCGCCGGCGCCCCACCACCCCCATAGGTCGGACTGAACTGCATCAGGTGCAGCGGTCCACCAGCGTTGTTCGTGAAATCGCACGGGATGGTCCCGTCGAGCACGCCGTTGACCCACCACTTCACGACACCCTGGCTGTAGCTCATCAAGATTTCCACCTTGTACCACACGCCGCTTTGGAGGCTCGCCGTTCCGTACGTGTCGTACTCGGCGCCGGCATGGCTCACGTACTCGGCCCAAAAGAAGTGCCACGGTCCTGATGATGGGTTGCCGTTGCCGGAGCTACCACTCGGAGAAAATTCGAAGACCAGATCCTTGTTGCCCGTGAAGAAGTACGCGAGCTTGTTGTGTCCTCCGCTCACGCCAAGGTAGGGATCCGAAATCTTCACGTAGAACCCGACGTAGTACTCGGTTCGGCCCGCGAAATTGTAGTCCACCTCGCCGGGTGATGCGCCGACATTCCAGCCGAGAGGATACATCATCTGCACTACTCCATTCGGCGCGGGGGCGGTCGGGTCGGTCACGAGCGACAGCTGTCCGGTGGCATTATCCGACGGGTACGGATTGACCCACCCCGAGGTCGTCGGGTTGGCCCCACTGACGTCCTGCGAAACGAAATCGTAGTCCCGGCTTCCGCTCGCGTTCGCCATGCCGGAGAGGCCGGCCGGTTCGTTAGTCCAGATGCTCGATGGATTGACGACGGTCACGACGGCGGTGCCGCTCTTGCCTGCGGTGGTCGCCGTGATGGTGTCGACACCGACGACCAATCCGTTCACAAGGCCGCCGCTCGTCACCGATGCTATGGTCGTGTTGCTGCGGGTCCAGGTAATCGTCTGGCCGCTGATGGGATTCCCGTTCGCGTCCTTTGGCGTCGCCGCAAGCTGCACGTTTTGTCCGACACCAATGGTCGAAGCGGACGGCGCGACGGTTACCGAGGCCACCTGCGGCACGGTCACGGTGACCGCTGCCGTGCCGCTCTGCCCGCCGCTCGCGGCCGTTATGGTGGCGGAGCCGGCAGCCACCCCGGTCGCGAGCCCGCTCGCGTTGACCGTGGCGGTCGCGGTGCTACTGCTCGTCCAGGTGATCGTCCGGCCGGTGAGCGTATTCCCCGCGGAGTCCCTGAGCGTCGCCGTCAGCTGCACCGTCTGCCCCACGTTCACGCTCGGCGCCGCGGGCGCCACCGTGACGGTCGCGACGGGGACGAGCGTCACCGCCACCGTCGCCGTGCCGCTCTGACCTTCACTCGTCGCGGTGATCGTCACGCTGCCCGCGCCAACCGCACTCACGAGCCCGCTGCCATTCACGGTCGCGACTCCCGTGTTACTCGAGCTCCACGTCACGACACGTCCCGTCAGCGGATTCCCGTTCGCATCCTTCGGTGTCGCGGTGAGTTGCACCGTCTGCCCCACGTAGATGCCGGCCGACGCTGGGGCGACAGTCACCGACGCCACGGGCACCATGACCGTAATGGTTGCCGTCCCGCTCTTGCCGCCGCTCGTGGCCGTGATCGTCGCAGAGCCTGCCGCGACACCCGTCACGAGGCCGCTCCCGCTTACCGTCGCCGCTGCGGTGTTACTGCTCGTCCAGGTGACTGTACGACCGGTGAGCGTATTGCCCGCCGAGTCCTTCAGCGTCGCCGTGAGCTGTACCGTCTGCCCGGCAGAGACGCTCGGCGCTGCCGGTGTCACGGTCACGGTGGCAACGGGAACGAGGGACACGGTGATCGTGGCCGTGCCGCTCTGGCCTTCACTCGTCGCGATGATCGTTGTGGTGCCCGCGCCAACCGCACTCACCAGCCCGCTGCCGTTCACGGTCGCCGCTCCGGTGTTAC
>Ga0335080_10000261_pt1 | contig 47732 bp, 40 predicted proteins | sample Lox_Sample_34_FD_206720 | JGI IMG/M metagenome (GOLD analysis project Ga0335080, IMG submission 206720) | Soil microbial communities from Loxahatchee National Wildlife Refuge, Florida, United States - Lox_Sample_3.4 | ecosystem: Environmental > Terrestrial > Soil > Wetlands | place: USA... | reverse complement strand
TCCTGAACTGGCCACCGAAATTGCCCGGGCGGTAGCGGACTCCCGCTTCGAGGGATACTACATTGCCTTGCGAATGTGCTTTCTGGGACGTCTCCTTCGCCATGGAGCGGCCAGCTTTTACAAACTTTCTTTATTTCGCCGGGGCCGTGGCCGCTTCGAGTGCCGCCTGGCGGAGCAGACCACATCGATGTGCGACATGGAAGTTCACGAACATGTTCTTGTGGACGGCCGCACAAGGAAGTTAGACAGCCCGCTGCTTCACCACAACGTCGAATCGCTTTCCCGCTACATCCAGAAACACAACGAGTACTCCAACTGGGAATCGCACGTGCTGATGGAGGACAAGAGGAAGGATGCCGAATTGCCACCTTCGCTGTTCGGCACTCAGGCCCAGCGCCGGCGGTGGCTCAAAGAAACATTCTTGAGTGTTCCCGGGGTTCCGATCCTGCTCTTTGTTTACCGGTATTTGTTCCGCCTGGGAGTACTCGATGGTGTTCCGGGGCTGATCTATTGCACATTACAGAGCATCCAGCTGTTCCATACGAAAGCCAAGATGTACGAGTTACGGCGCGAGGATATCCCGGATCATCGGGAGTAGTTCCCTGATGCCGGTGGAGCAGCGCATTCGCACCTGGCCATGCTGATTTTAGGCTTGAACATGTTCCACGGCGACGCCTCGGCTGCCATCCTGCAGGATGGCGAAATCGTCTTTGCCATCGCGGAAGAGCGCCTGAACCGCATCAAGCATTTTGGCGGCTTTCCCAGGCTGGCCATCCAGGCATGCCTCGACTTTGTGGGCGCCAGGATCACCGACCTCGATCATGTGGCGGTTGGCCGGAACCGCAGGGCAAACCTGGCAAAGAAAATTCGCTATGCGGTTGCGAATCCAGCCGGGATCCCCAATTTCATCGGCCTGCACCGGCGCAGGCATGCCCGCCGCGACCTGCGGGAATTGCTGGCCAGAGAGTTCGATGCCGACCCGTCCACGCTGCGATTTCGGGAACATCACGTTGAGCATCACATCGCCCACATCGCCAGCGCCTACTATTGTTCGCCCTGGGAGAAGGCCGCGGGATTTAGTCACGACGGTTCCGGGGACTTCGTCTCTACCATGATGGCGCGCTGCGAGGGCAATGACATTACCGTGCTGGATCGGGTTTTCCTGCCGGACTCGCTGGGCAGCTTCTATACGATGATTTGCGAATTCATCGGATATAAGCACTACGGGGATGAAGGCAAAGTCATGGGCCTGGCTCCGTACGGCAAAGACACCTACCTGGAAGAGATCCGTCGAGTGATTGGGCTGAAGAACGGCCATTTTCAACTCAACCTCGACTACTTCAATGCTCTCGGCAGCAACCAGGGCATGCAGGTGTTATCCGATGGCACGGTTCAGCTGGCGCGCCACTATTCCAGCCAGGTGGTGAGGAGATTCGGCGCACCGCGGGCGCCGGACGAGCCCGTCACGCAGCGCGAGATGGATCTGGCATTTGCGGCGCAGCAATGTTTCGAGGAAGTGTTTGTTCACCTTCTCCGCCGCCACCACGAGCGAGTTCGCTGCGAAAGCCTGGCGATGGCCGGAGGGTGTGCGCTCAACAGCGTGGCGAACGGGAAGATCTTTCGCCATACGCCGTTTCAGCGGACCTGGATTCAGCCCGCCGCGGGCGACGAAGGTCTGGCACTCGGAGCGGCGCTTCATACCTGCCACTCTGTACTTAGACAGCCGCGCCGGCAGGGCATGAAACACTCCTATCTCGGACCGCAATTCCCGCCCGCCCGCATCGAGTCGGATTTGAGAAAAGCTTGCCTCCGCTATCGCCGGTTGGAAAGGGAACCGCTGCTCGACGCGACGGCCAGCATGATCGCGGCGGGAAACGTGATTGGGTGGTTTCAGGGACCAATGGAATGGGGACCGCGGGCGCTGGGCAACCGCTCGATTCTGGCCCATCCCGGTTTGCCGGGCATGAAAGACATTCTCAATGCCCGTATCAAGCGGCGGGAATGGTTCCGGCCGTTTGCTCCTTCCATCCTGGCGGAACGACAGAGCGACTATTTCGAGGGGAGCCACCCGTCCCCGTTCATGCTGCATGTCTACAAGATCCGCGCGGAGAAGCGCGCTCAGCTCAGCGCAGTGAATCATGTAGACAACACGGGCCGGCTGCAGAGTGTGAGCCGGGAGGAAAATCCGCTGTACTACGATCTGATTCGGACGTTCGAAACTAAAACTGGAACGCCCGTGCTTCTCAATACCAGCTTCAACGAAAATGAGCCGATCGTGTGCGCTCCCCAGGAAGCCATCGATTGCTTCAAGCGCACCCGCATGGATGCGCTGGCCATCGGACCGTACCTCGCACTGAAGGTGGAGAACTGATGTCTGCGGAAGTTACCAGGACCAGGTGTGCGCATGGCAGCTAGCGTTGTAGTCGCGGCTCAGCCCACGGATTCACCAGAGTTGCGGCTTACGCCCCTGGTATCGCTGCCTCGAACTCGCGTGCTGGCTTGGGACAGGGATGTCCTCTACGCCTCGCGCGGCTATAAGTTGTTCAGGTTTCGTATGCATGAGCCTTCAGCGCCCATGAAGCCTGGGAACGCAACCGCTGCCTACGACCGGCAAGCAGCCGGTTATTACGCGCCGCCGCAGTGGCGCCGCCTGTCATCCGCCTCCAAGCTTGCCGGAAGGTTAACGCGCGACGGATTTCACGCTCTCGCCGTCTTGTCCACGGGACATCTGGTCGCAGCGGTTCCGCGCGCGATTATCGCGCTGGCGCCGATGGAACAACGATTTTCTCTTTCCCACCAGGTCCTGCGAGGGACTCGGCCCCTGCATTTCGCGGTCAGTCCCGACGATCATGTTTTCTGGGGTGAATACTTCGATAACCCGTCCCGCGAGGAAGTGCATATCTTCGCCTCCAGTGACAAGGGCGAGCATTGGGAGATCGCCTACAGTTTCGCTAAGGGTTCGGTCCGCCACGTGCACAACGTCGTCTACGACAAGTGGGAGCACTGCCTCTGGATTCTTACCGGCGATGATGGCGCAGAGTGCCGGATCCTCCGCGCTGCTTGTGATTTCAGCACTGTGGATGTGATCTTATCGGGTCACCAGCAGGCGCGAGCAGCGGCGATCGTTCCCACTGCCAGCGGCCTCTACTTCTCCACCGACACCCCGCTGGAGACCAATCATATCTATTGCCTTGATCGTAGAGGCAACGTGAAGCAGTTGGCTGGCCTGGGCGGATCCTCAATCTACGGATGCCGCTCGGGCAATGACATCTTCTTTTCCACCATGGTCGAGCCAAGCATGGCGAATCCAGAGCGTTACGTGTCTTTGCATGGCAGCGCGGATGGCCGGCGCTGGCCCTGCCTGCAGCGCTGGAAGAAAGACCGCTGGCCCATGAATTGGTTTCAGTACGGCAATGCGATTCTGCCGGATGGAGTCGGCCCTGCGGGTGTGCTGGCTGCGACCACCGTGGCCGTCGATGACGCGGATTGCGAAACCACGATCTGGCAGACCACCGACGCCACGCCCTCAGTCTGAACCTCCCGCAGGGGAACCCAACACGCCATCAGTTTGCGGGAGTCGGCGTGCTATAGTCCGCTCGACTCCGGTATGTCGTTCACCAGGCGCATCGCGTACTATCGCCGCATTGCTCGTACGTATCTTCTTCCCGGAAACAGCAATCTCACCTTCTGGCACGATACTCCGGCGATCAACTCCGCGGCCGATCCGCACACGCTGGCCGAGTACTACATGCAGTTCGAGCAGAAGGCGGACTATCCGGGGCCATTCGATGACCACGGCATTCCCCTGCTCAACTATCGGGGCCGCATTGGACGCCAGTACAACCCGATCGCAATCGCGCAGTGGGGACTGGGCAATTACAACCGTTTTCGCCGGCATGGCAACGTGGTGGCGCGGAAGAAATTTGTGGCGGCCAGCGATTGGCTTTGTGCGCATCTGGAACAGAATCCGCAGGGCGTATGGGTCTGGAACCACCACTTCGACTGGGACTATCGCACGCCGCTCAGGGCGCCGTGGTATTCCGCGCTCGCCCAGGGACAAGGAGTGTCCCTGTTGCTTCGCAGCCACCAGGCAACACAAAATCCAAATTATCTAGAGGCCGCAAAGCGCGCGTTTACGAGTTTCCTCAGGCCGATGGAAGAAGGCGGCGTCACGTTCACCGATGCCGAAGGAAATCTATGGTTCGAAGAATACATCGTCTCGCCGCCGACCCACATTCTGAACGGCTTTATCTGGGCGGTCTGGGGCGTGTACGACTATTTCCAGGCCACGAAAGACGCGGCTGCCGGCAAGCTGTTCGAAGCGGCCGTCCGGACGCTTGAGGTCAACCTGCATCGCTACGATCTGGGCTTCTGGTCGCGGTATGAATTGTCGGGAACGTTTCTGCCTATGGTAGCGAGCGCCTTTTACCACCGCCTGCATATCGTGCAACTGCGGGTGTTGCACCGGCTGACAGGGCGGGCGCAATTTGCGCGAGTAGCGGATCAGTGGGATGTCTGCGCGCGACGATCCGCTAACTATGCGCGCGCCCTTTGTTACAAGAGCGCATTCAAACTTTGCTACTACTGAAACGGCTTGCAAATCCTTTACACATCGCAATATTTCGTGCCCGAGATGGGCGCGCCGGCAGCGCGGGCGGCCGAGTTTTCGCGCTTATGGGCGCGGCAAGGGCATGACGTAACCGTACTCACCGGTTTTCCCAACCATCCCACTGGACGGGTGCACCCCGGCTATCGCAGACGCCTGTGGCGCATGGTCAGCACCGAAGCCGAAGATGGGGTGAAGATCGTTCGCAGCTGGTTGTTGCCTTTCCCCAACGGAAAAGCGTACGAAAGAATGCTGAACTACAGTTCATTCTTCGTCTCCGCAGCGAGCACCGGATTGTTTCTCGAGCGGCCCGACGTTGTGATTGCAAGCTCGCCCCAGTTGCTGGTTGGTCTCGCAGGCTGGTGGCTCGCCCGATGCAAAAACGTGCCCTTTGTTTTCGAAGTGCGTGACCTGTGGCCGGAATCGTTGGCGGCGGTCGGCGCCGGGACGGAAGACTCGATGCTGCATCGGGCGCTCGCGGCAGTGGCGGGGTTTCTCTACCAAAACTCCGACCGCATCGTGGTTGTGACGCCTGCCTTCAAGGACCATCTGATCGAACGCTGGCAAATCCCGCGCCACAGAATCACGGTGGTGGAACATGGCGTCAATGTGGACGAATTTTCGCCCTTGCAATCCTCGTTCGCGCTCAGAAAGCGGCTGGATGCGGAGGGCAGGTTCGTGGTGTCGTACATCGGTACCATCGGAATGGCGCACGGCCTGGAGACGCTGGTGGAAGCGGCGTGCCTGCTGCAGCATTCGGCTCCGCACGTTCTTTTCTTGATCGTGGGCGAGGGAGCGGAAAAACAGCGGATCAAGACGCTGGTTCGTGACCGGAACCTCGCGAATATCCGTTTCGTCGACCAACGGCCGCGGAGTGAGATTCCTGGCTACATCTGCGCTTCCGACGCCAGCCTGGTCATGTTGAAGAAGGCGGACCTTTTCCGCACGGTTCTTCCCACCAAGATGCTGGAGGTGATGGCGTGCGCCCGTCCGGTGATCCTGGGAGTCGAAGGCTATGCGCGGCAAATTGTGCACGAAGCCGATGCCGGAATTTGCTTCGAGCCCCAGAATTCAATTGCCCTGGCCGAAGCCGTCATGCGTGCTGCAACCGCTCCTTTCGTCTGGAGAGAGACGCTCGGCCGTAATGGCCGCCGCTTTGTCGTGCAAAACTTCTCCCGCGAACGGTCGGCCTGGCAGTACCTGGATCTCCTGGGAGAGCTGGTGGGAGAGGATCGCAGTCGCCTGGCTGTGCCTGCCTGAACCTATTGAATGGCTACGACACTCGCTGCCGTGGCTGCCTGGAGCGCCACTTGCAACGTGTGTCCGGCGAGCACCCGGCTGGCGCTCGTCGGAATGAAGAGAATGTCGTCGGCCTGCATCGGCAAGTCCGGCGATTGGGCCCGCAGGATCTTTTTGAGCGGCACCTGCGTCTCACTCATCCCCGAGGAGCCCTTTCGAATGATTCGTGCGCCGTTCAGCTTCGCGGTGTGCGTGGTCCCGCCGGCCAGAGCGATCGCCTGGAGCACGGTCAGGTGACCGCTATCCATCAGGAAGGCGCTGGGTCTTCCTACATCGCCCACTACGTAGATAATATCGGCTTTACGAACGATGATGGTATCGCCGGGAAAGACCTGGATGTTGCTGCCGGGATTGTCTGCCAGGTTGCGTGACAGCGCCAGGGTTACCGGGTGGTCGGGCTGGTCGCGATGCGTAACCGAAATACTCCGTCCCGCCTTTTCGCTCAGGCCGCCGGCGGCCGAGATCAGATCGAACAAGCGGCGCTCCCCGAGCACTGGGTAGACCCCGGGTTTCGCTACCTCTCCCAACACGCTTGCCGCCTCGGAAGTAGAATGCTCGACGAACAGCCCGACGTGCGGATTTTTCACGAAGCCGCCGTCTGAGAGTCGCGCCTGGATTAGGTTCTGAGCTTCCTGCACGGTCAAGCCCGCGAGGTGAACGTAATCGAGCAAAGGCAGGTAGGCATCGCCCTGGCTGTTGACGCGGGCTTTGCTGGCGAGATCGGGAACGTTGTATACCGTGACGTTGATCAGGTCTCCGCTTCCCAGGCGCGTGGAATCGAGGGCATCGGCTTGGAACGGGGCGCTGGCGCCTGCGGTTCCCTCGGCCGCCGGGAGAGCGCTTGGTCCCATTCCTGAGGCTTGGTCCTGCGCCGCTGCGCGAGTCAGCGTCATTGTGAGCTGGAGCGCCAGACAAAACGTCATCGTATGCAGCGGAAAACCGCTCCGCCTGCGGAAGCAGGAAGCGATCAGCATTTCGCGAAGTCTAGCACAAGACCTGACCGCGGCAAGACGCGATCTGCACCCGGTTCATAGATCACAAACAGCACATGTCGAGGGCGCCGGCTCGATCCCCCGTACCAAGAAAGAGAATAGCGATTCATGCCGCGGAATTGTACGATTCCAAAAGTTGGACAGTGCGGAGTACGCCCTTGGTTGGCAGACGTGGAGGATGTCTGAGCAACCCAACTCGAATTAGCGCGGCCCATTCCAGCGAATCCTTGAGGGAGGCGTATTGATACTTTTCTACCTCGAGATTTTCCTGGCGTCACTGTTATTTTCGATCTTCCTCACAAAATACGTGAGGCATGTAAGCACCGCTCACGGGTGGGTAGCCGCACCCACGTTGAGCCGTCATCTTCATAATGAACCTCTGCCACGGTTGGGTGGGATCGCAATTTTTCTATCCTTCGTTTTGAGTTTGGGACTCGGCAGCCTGATCTGCTGGCGCTGCTCGAATACGCTGCTGGCCCCTTTCTCTAGGACCGCTCTCGCTATCTTCCTGCCGGCCACTCTGGTTTTCCTGCTGGGAGTCTACGATGACCTTCATCCGGTCAGCGCCTACACCAAGTTCGCGGTGCAAATTGTCGCCGCGGTCATGCTGTTTGCCGGCGGACTGCGCATTTTTAATCTGCCGTTGCTTTTTGGCGATCACCGTTTCTCGTGGTTTGTCGGCCTCCTCCTCACAATTTTCTGGGTTCTGGCCATTACCAATGCGTTCAACCTGATCGACGGTGTCGACGGCCTGGCCGCCGGATCGGCATTGCTTTCCACGCTCGTGGTGTTTGCCGTGGCGGTGGTCAGCCAGGCAAGTCTGGTCTCCATCATGACCCTGGCGCTGGCCGGCGGGATTCTGGGCTTTCTCCGCTTCAATTTCAGTCCGGCCACCATCTTCCTCGGCGACTGCGGCAGCCTCTTCATCGGATTCATGCTGAGCGCTCTGGCCCTGCAAGGGGCGCAGAAGTCCCCCACGATTATCGCGGTGGCAGTTCCGCTGGTGTCATTCGGGCTTCCCATCGTGGAGACGACACTGTCGATCGTGCGCCGCCTCATCAGCGGACGGCCGATCTTCATCGGCGACCGCGAGCATATTCATCACAAACTGCTGCAACGCGGTTTATCTCCCCGCCAGGTCGTCATAACCCTGTATGCGGTCTCGGCAGCCTTTGCTGCCTTCGGCTTGTTCCTGCTGTGGCCGACCAGCCGTATGTTCGGCCTGGTGCTGGCTGTGCTGGGAACGGGGGTCTGGGTGGGCGTGCAGCGTCTGGGGTACCCGGAGTTTGGCGAGTTGCGCCGTGTGGCACAGCGCACCATCGAACGCCAGATTCTGGTCAACAATCTGGCCATGCGCCGGGCTACCGAAGAACTCAAGAGCGCAAGCGACGGGGGCCAGATTTGCCGCATTCTCGCGTCGGCTCTGGGAGGCAATGACTTCGATGCCTTCGACCTCCGGCTGCACACGCCGTGCAGCGGGACTCCCGCTATTCGCGGACTGCAATTGATCTCCGGCTGGGAGGAGGCGCCGCGCTGGCGCTGGACAAGACCCGGAACCTGTGGGACCCGCGACTTTGCGCCCGCGTGGAGCCTCACGCTCGACCTTATCACAAGCAGTGGCCGCCGTTGCGGATCGATGACCATCTACCGCCTTCACAACGAGAACGAACTGCAGCTCGACATAAATCTGTTGACCTCCAAATTTCCTGTGGCCTTGGCGAATGCCCTGGATCGCAGCCTCGCTCCTGCGATCGGGATGATCCCCGTGACCCAGGATTCGGCCCTGCTGACGGCTCACGCCGGATAGTTTCCCTGTTTCCTCTCTGCTTTTTGCTCGCGCGAAATAGTCTGCCCTTGTCCCAATTGTGCTCTGCGGTGCCACGATTCTTTATCCACAGCTGTGAACCAGCCGTGTCACTTTCTGCGCGTCTCCGCGCCATGTAGTTTTCTACTTTTCCCAAAATGGGAGGAACTCTTAGGTTGGCAGAAAAGCTCACCGGCCAGGACATCAGCTTTATCGAGTTGCAGACCGCTGTCTTCTGCGTTGAATGTGAGCTGATCAGCAAGAACACCACCCCCAGTTGTTACCGCTGTGGCAGCAGTGCCGTGCTGAGTTTGTCCCGGGTACTGGGTGGTTCGCTACGGGGGCAGCAGACGGCCCACCTGATCGAAGATGCCGAACTGGATCGGCTGGTGCGGGAGTTGCTTCGCACGGTGCCGGTCTCGGAAAACAAGGTTCCGGCTTCCTTCGCAGCCTTGGCCCCATCACGCCATCATGCTCGAGCCAGCGGCGCACATTCGCCTTCTGCCATCGTGCATGTCTCGAGCTTTGATCGTGAAATTCAGCCGGAAGCCATTGATCTCGAGCCCGCGATCAGCGTAATTGCGGAGCGCGCCCAGGCTTTGACCGGCGCTACCGGCGCGGCCCTGGCGTTACGCCACGGTGAAGAGATCGTTTGCCGGGCCCGCGCCGGGCGAACCGCTCCCGATCTGGGAGTCCGCCTGCAGACCGACTCCGGGATCTCCGCCGACTGTGTTCGTACCGGCGAAGTAGTCTTATGCCACGACGCGGAACGCAACCCCCGGGTTGATTTGGCGGCTTGCCGCCGGCTGGGTGTGCGCTCAATCCTGGTTGCTCCCTTACGCCACTTTCGCCGAACACTGGGCGTGTTCGAAGTGCTCTCGGGCCTGCCCTACGCCTTCGACAGCCGCGATGTTGCTACCATGCAGCTTCTTTCCAGCATGATGGTTGCCGCCATCTCCCGCCTCTCCCACTTACAACCCGGGGCATGACCCCGCCCCCGATTTATAGTTAGTGGCTGCGTACTTGCGAAGCTGAGTTAATATGTACCAGATCGCTGTATGGAACAGCTCGGCATCAACCCGCCCGGCGCGAACCCGCGGATAGCTCTCGGCCGCAACCGGCGAAGCAGTGTGCGCCAGAAGACCCACACTCCCCTCTACGCGAGCTTTGATGGGACCGCCACTCGTCGGGCGCTGGATCTCAGTGAAGTCCTCAACGTCAGCGAGGCAGGCATTGCCATTCAGGCTTCGTGGCCGCTTGAAGTGAATCGGGACGTAGACCTCTCCCTGGACCTCTCGGAAACCGGATCGGTCATTCATGTCAGCGGACGGATCGTCTGGTCGGATCGGTCGGGTAGGGTTGGAATCGGATTTAAGAACACTTCGGGTACGGACCTGCGCCGCCTCCAGGAATGGCTCTTCGCCAACGCATTGATAGCCTGTGCCAATTATGTAGCGGATCGGCTGCCTCTCTCCCCCTCCCAGCCCGCATCAAGACAGGGGAGCGAACCCTGGGCTTCGTCTCGACCGGGGGCGGCGATTCCGTCACGTCCAGACTACACATCGGTGCTGGTGGCGCTGGCCGCCGTGAAAAGGGAAGCGGAGTCTCTGGGAGGCGACCTGGACGCTGCCCTGGAGCTGGTTGCCAGCCGGGCCTGCGTCTTGAGTGGAGCTTCCGGAACGGCGATTGCGCTCAGTGAAGGCGCAGACATGGTGTGCCGCGCGACCTCGGGCATGGATTTTCCCGGCCGCGGAGCGCGCTTCAGGACGGGGTCTGGTTTCTCCGGTGAATGCGTGCGTAGCGGCAAGTTGCTGCGTTGTGAGGATACGGAGACAAGTCCGCTGGTTGATGCTGAAGCTTGTCGCAGTCTCGGCATTCGCTCCATGATTGCCGTGCCGGTGCGATGGGGCGAGTCCGTGATCGGTCTGTTGGAGGTTTTTGCTCCTCAGCCCTCTGCCTTCGGTCCCAATGATGACATCGTGCTCCGCCGCCTGGCGGAAGTCGTCTCTACGGCCGTGTACCGTGCCGGTTGTCCCGAACCCAAAGAGATGGCGAAGTCGGCCTCCATCGACGACGAATTCCCTGCGGAGACTCCGGCTGCGATTGGTCTGCCCGGGCTATCCATGTCAGGCAAGATGCTTTTTCTGGCGGTGGCGGCGACGCTGGCTTTGGTTGCGTTCTGGCTGATCGGTCCATGGGACAGCAACACCGGGAAACCGCTCCGCGTAGCCCAGGAGCAGACCGTAAAGCCGCCGGCACCAGCTACGGTCACGCCTTCGGGCGCAGCCAACAGTCTCGGAGACCTTCGCAACCTGGCCCAGCAGGGTGATGCCGCTTCGCAATTTGCCCTGGGTGCCCACTATGCAACCGGAGATGGAGTATCGCAAGACTATGTAGAGGCGGTTCGCTGGTTTTCCAAAGCTGCCGAGCAAGGGCACATCGTTGCCCAGGCCACTTTAGGCGCCTATTATTGGGCCGGTCGCGGTGTCCCCTCCGACCTGCAAAAGGCCTACTTCTGGTCCGTTCTTGCCCAGACTGGCGGGGACGAGGCTAGCAAATACCGGGTGGCCGTGCTCGCTTCCCGTATGACGCGCTCCCAAATCGTATCTGCGCAGCAGCAAGCCGATGAGTGGATCAGGCAACACCAGCGGGCAGGCAAGAATACGACCGCGCTCGTCCGATAGGCACTCTTCCCGGCCGGCCAAACGAAAAAACTTGGGCCCAGGCGCGAGCCTGGAGCTTAAGATTAAAACCAGAGGCTAGCTGTGCCCACCCTTCGCGACATCGTCTATCGGCACGTCCGTGAGAGCGATTCGCGACTCTACGATAAGCTCGATCGCGATCGTGTTCGCTGTTACGCCTGCGGCCACTGCTGCCCCATTCCCGAAGGCCAGGCGGGCGTCTGCAAAGTGCGCTACAACCGTGAAGGCACACTGTACGCGCCCTGGGGGTACGTCGGCGGCGTGCAGTGCGATCCCATTGAGAAGAAGCCGTTCTTTCATGCTTATCCCGGCGCTCTTGCCTACAGCTTCGGGATGCTGGGATGCGATCTGCACTGCGCCTACTGTCAAAACTGGGTAACGTCGCAGGCCTTGCGCGATCCGAGCGCCGTGTCGCAGCCCCTGGCCGCCTCGCCCGAAGCCCTGGTCCAGGATGCCTTGCGCCACGGGGGCAAAGTGCTGGTCAGTACTTACAACGAGCCTCTGATCACCAGCGAATGGGCGGTGGCGGTGTTCAAGGAGGCGAAGGCCGCGGGCCTGGTGACCGGTTTCGTTTCCAACGGAAATGGGACGCCTCAGGTGCTCGAATTCCTGCGGCCCTGGATCGACCTGTACAAAGTCGACTTGAAGAGCTTTGATGATCGCCACTATCACCAGTTGGGCGGCCGTATCGGCCCCATCCTGGAGACCATTCGCCGGCTGCATGACATGGGAGTATGGCTGGAGATCGTGACTCTGCTGATTCCCGGCTTCAACGACTCCAGCACCGAACTGCATGGCCTGGCGGATTTCCTGGCCGGCATCTCGCCGGACATCCCCTGGCACATTACCGCCTTCCACAAGGACTACAAAATGGACGATCCCGCCAACACGCGCCCCGAAGACCTGTTGCGCGCGGCCGCCATCGGACGGGAAGCCGGCCTGCGCTACGTCTATGCGGGCAATCTGCCGGGAATGGTCGGAGACTTTGAGGACACCCGATGCCCGGAGTGCGACCAGTTGCTCGTCAAACGTTACGGATATTTTGTAGAGAGTTATCGGGTCACAGCCGACGGCCGGTGCCCGTCCTGCAAGGCGGCAGTCCCCGGGCGCTGGGCTGAGAAATACGAAGGCCAGATCGCCGACCACCCTTTCTTGCCACAGCGCCGCTCCAGTTTGGTTACAATCCTCTACTAGAAGTCAGCCGCAGACATCGCTCATCCACGTATTGGACTGATGCTCAGACTGAGGATCACGCCACTTGCGCTGCTTTTGTGCCTGGGAGCCGCCTGTTCGCCGCGCGATTTTCTCACCCGGCGTTTGGCGGCGGACCTGATTGCGGGTTCCGAGACCTTCAAGGCTGAACAGAAATTCTGGCTGCGCACCGGAGTCACTTCGAACAAGGACTACTTCTCGCCGGAGTACTTGCTTCTGCAGCGCCGCGGCTGGATCACGGCGGCGACGGCTCCCTGCGGACACGATATCGCTCCCGCGCCATGCTGGGACGTGGCGCTGACACCCCAGGGCGTGCAAACCTTTCGCGACCTCATTCCCGGAGGCGCTCCCAACTCGCCTTACTTCAGTGTTCCTGTTGCCCGCCGGCAGCTGAGCGGAATCACCGGCATCAGCCGGGAGGGCAGTCTGGCCGAAGTCGACTTTCAGTGGAAGTGGGTCCCCCTGAATGAGGTGGGTGCGGCTCTTTACGCGGGCAACCTTGAATACCGGTCTACCGTAGCTTTCCGCCAGTATGACGATGGCTGGCGCGTGCTGGAGGGCAACGCCGTTCGAAGCAACCAGAACCTCGAGGATGCGCTGAAAAACTCGCAAACAGAGTGAGATTGACAGGAGCCGAAGAGAAAGGTATTTTGTCCGGCGGTGAAACTTATGATCAGCAATCGGATTCTTCGCCGCGCCGCACTTTCGGCTCTAGTCACGGTGTTTGCCGCTGCCTCGGCTTTGGGCCAGTCTTCCGGGAAGCGCGTCACCTACTACTACCAGACGCAATATTACCAGGGCAATTATGTTTCCCTGGCGCCCATCTGGGAGCAAAAGGACAAGCACACCGGGAAGCCGAAAACCACCGACGTGATGGTAGCCGCTTTTCATCTGGGCTATAACGCCGACAATACGCCCTACATCCACCTCAACGACAATCCGCCGAACGATCCGATGTTCGACGTCATGTGGCGGCAGGTGCGCACGCTGCAAAAGTACGGTGTCACCGCCCGCATGATGCTTGGCGGCGCTGCCCAGGGAAGTTATGCCGATCTTTTCGATGACTGGAGCACTTTCTATCCTATTCTCAAGAAAAATCTGAGACGCTACCGCCTGAACGGGATTGATCTTGACGTCGAAGAGGACGTGAGTCTTCCCAACATACGCAAATTGATCCGCCACCTGAACGCCGACTTCGGCGATCAGTTCATCATCACGCTGGCTCCGGTCGCCTCGGCGCTCTGGGGCGGAGCCAATCTGTCCGGCTTCGACTACATGCAGCTGTATCAGAGTCCGGAAGGCAAGATGATCGCCTGGTTCAATGGGCAGTTCTACAGCGGGTTTGCTACGCTGCAGAACCCGACAGACTATGAAAAGGTGGTTCAATTCGGGTTCCCAGCCGAAAAGGTAGTAGCCGGCATGATCGGCAATCCCTCCGATGGAGGCGGTTACGTCTCGATTTCGGTGGTGGCGCAGACCATTCAGAAGCTGGTGGCGGAGTATCCCGACTTCGGTGGCGCGGATGCGTGGGAGTATTTCAACTGCTTGCCCGGGGGGCTCGCCAATCCCGTGCAGTGGGCTAATGTCATGACGAAGGCCATGGGGGATTGAGTGGCTCGGTCGGAGCCGCTGGTTGACTTCAACAAGCCCCGGTGATGGCTAGGTCCTCGTCACGCAGCTCTCGATTCTCATTTACAATCGCGGTTGCTGCGCCGTATGTGTCTTTCCGGGGCTATGACCATTCGAAATCTTCTGTTCACCTTCCTGCTTGCCGGGGTGAGCTGTGGCTACGCTCCCGCCGCTGACAAACCCAAGATCACATTCGACGAATTCTTCAACTGGGCCGAGATCGACTCGGTCCAAATGTCTCCCGATGGACATTCGATCGTCATGGTCCCCAACCGTTGTGACTGGAATCAGAACATCAACCGCGAAGATCTTTGGCTCTATCGCGACGACGCCCGCGGCGGCGGGAACCTGATTCAGCTGACGCACTCCGGCCGCGACCATTCTCCCCGCTGGTCGCCCGACGGCCAGTGGATCGCCTTTCTCTCCGAGAGGAAACTGCCTCCCGCCCCGGAAGATGCATCCCAGGACCAGCATGATGATGAAACCACTCAGCTGTTCCTGATTTCTGCCGCCGGCGGCGAATCTTTCCCGGTCACGAAGGGCGAGGAGGACGTTCACGCCTTTGCCTGGTCGGCGGATTCGCGCACCCTCTACTTTGCCACCCGCCTGCCGTGGACGAAAACGCAGGACGATGCCCACAAGAAAGAATGGAAGGATGTCGTTCAATATCGCGGCGACGAACGTGGAGACAGGATTTTCAGGATCGACGTGACCGATGCCATTGCCGCTGAGACCCGTGATGGCACGGACCCACGCGCCGAACCCGGCGATGCCGGCAACGTTACACCCGGTTCGCACCCTCTTGCCACGTCACCGTGGATGGTCGCGCACATGGAGGCCTCTCCCGATGGCCGCCGCCTGGCATTCGTTACCCAATCTGTTTCGCAGCGCCTGGAAAAAATCGACGAATTCGAAATTTATGACGTCGACCTGGCCAATGCCTCCCTCAATCGACCGGCGCGTCAGATTACGCACAATGAGGCGCAGGAGCAGTTCATACACTGGGCCCGCGATAGCAGGCATGTCTTCTTTGAGGTCCAGTACGGATCGGTAGAAGGTAAGTACAAGGACACGCAAACTCGGGTCTATTGGGTGGATATCGATTCCGGTGAAGTCCAGCGCTGGGGCAGGGACTTTGAAGGCGCAATTGATGGATACTCGGTCGCCGGCGATGGAGGGCTGCTGGCCACGGGACGCGTAGGCCCCGAAGTCCAGATTTACTATCAGGCATCGGTGAGCAGTGCTTTCGTCAGGATGCCGGGCTGGGAGGGCACTTACGAACTCACCTCGGTGGCCGAGCATTCGCCGCGAATTGCCTTCGTGCACTCGGCGCTGGGCCGGCCGAATGAGGTCTATCTGGCCGAGGGTATCGACAAGCTGGCCGCTGCGCGGCCCGTGTCCAGCTTCAACCAGTTGTTTACCGAGCGGGACCTGCCCCAGGGCAAGTCCTATCAATGGACGGCGGACGACGGCACACACGTCGAAGGAATGTTGATCTATCCTCCCGGCAAGTTTCAGGCGAAGAACCTGCCCATGTTCGTGTACATCCACGGCGGCCCGGACGACGCCGACGGGAATCACTTCGAGGCCGACTGGTATCAGTGGGACCGGCTGGCGGCCGACGAGGGCTGGCTGGTCTTCGAACCGAACTATCGCGGCTCCCACGGCTACGGTGACCGCTTCATGTCCCAGATTGTTCCGGAGATTGTCTCTCGTCCCGGCAAGGACATCCTGGAGGGAGTCGACGCTTTGGTCAAAGACGGCATCGCTGACCCCACGCTCCTCGCCGTCGGGGGTTACAGCTATGGCGGCTACCTGACTAACTGGCTTATCACCCAGACGACCCGTTTTCGGGCGGCGGTAACGGGTGGCGGGGCCGTAGAGAACGTGGCCAACTGGGGCAATGACGACACGACGTTGGACGATGTCTATTTTCTCGGCGGGCTGCCTTGGGAAGCTCAAAAGCGATACCAGCAAGAGGCGGCGATCTTTCAGATGGACAAAGTCCGCACGCCGACGCTCATTCTAGCCGCTGCCAACGACATTCGCGTCGCCGCGGCTGAGGCTTACGTGCTTGATCATGCTCTTCACGCGCTGAACGTTCCCAGCGATCTTCTGATTTTTCCCGGGGAGGATCATTCGCTGACTCGAAATCCCTGGCACGGGAAGATCATGGTGCGGGAAGAGTTGAAATGGCTTGAAAAGTACGGAGGAGTAACGCCGCCGTCCGCGAAGACCGGCCCGTAGATTCCGGCCGCAAAAAAAAACCGCCGACCGAAGTCAGCGGTTTGCGAATCAGCCCGAAGTCAGGCTACGGGGTTGTTCCGTAAACGGCCACCGCCGATGGCGGAAGCCCCTCACTTTCGGTGATCAGAATCCAGCCGCCGCCCTCCTGCTGGAATGCGAAGGCGGCCGGGGCATCGTTGTAAACAAAGTCCCAGGTGTTGAGTGAATCGCTTGAGTTCTTGTTCGTGGTCCCGACCACCCAATACTGGGTTCCCGCGCTGACCGAAACCGGGTGGCCAAGCCGCCAGGTTGCCAGCGCGCAGCAACCCGAGCCAAACTCAGAAAAGTTCTTCAGCAGGTGAACATTGATCGCCGTTCCTGGCAGTCCGCTGGCATCGCTGTAGATGCCGACCACTGCCGCGTTGGTTCCGGAGTCGGCATACTGGAGTGCCAGCTTGACCTTAGTGATAGTGGAGTCCTGAGCCGGGACAAACGGAATTGCAATGTCCTGGCTGTAGCCAAAAGCCGCGTTGTTTTCCCCCATCACGTAATACCCATTACTGGAGTCGTATGCGTCAGTACTGGGGCCAAGGTTGCTGAAGATCGTCTGGAGGCCAGGCGTCTTTGTGGCGGGGCGAATGTGCTGTGAGGCTGTGGTCTTTGCCGCAAGGGGTTTGTGGTCGGCGGCAAGGACGGCAGCGCTGCAAAGGATGAGCACAAGACTTACGAGCAGCATTTTCTTCACGGGTTCCTCCGTAGTGAGAATTCACTTCCAAGGACCCCGACGCGATAGGAAACACATTCTATGAGCCTATGGAATGATCTTCAACAATAAAAAGAAAGAGATCAAGAATTTCTCTTCAACTCCGCAAGAGGGGTCAGCAAAGATGCAAACCCTTGCGTTGAATCGGAGATTTCTTCCAACGGCGGACAACAGTGTAAAGAAATGTAATGACTAACGGGGAACAGAAGACCGATCTGAGGCGCTGGCGAGCGTAGTCTTCCCTCGATCTGATTGCCGGCTGTAGTGCGCGAGGCCCTGAAACAGTGCCTCGGCAATGCGTTGCCGGTAAGCCGGATTCTGCAGGTTGTCCTCATCGGCAGGACTGCTGACAAATGACACTTCCGCCAGAATCGCCGGCATGGAAGTTCCCGTCAGCACCACGTATTGCGCCTTCTTGACACCGCGGTTGCGAAGGCCGGGATTATCCGTAGACAACACTCCGTAGAGCGCATGCTGCACATCGACGGCGAACTGGCGAGACGCCAGAACCTTTTGCCGGATGTCCACGTGGGTCCAGTTGATGTTCTGCAACGTGGGTGTTTCCTCATCGTGAGAGCGTGCCTTTATGGACGAATAGGTATTCGTGTAGTAAGTTTCGACGCCCCGCGCCTCGGATGAAGCGCTGTAGTTGGCGTGGATGGAGAGAAACAGATCTGCTCGCGCCACGTTCGCCAGTTCGGCCCTCTTTTCCAGAGCGACATAATTGTCGTCGGTTCGCGTATAAACCACTTCGCCGCCAAGCTTCTTCTCGATCAGCGCTCCAAGCCGTTCGGTGATGTCAAGCACCAGATCCTTTTCCAGCAAGCCTTTCCGGCCGACCGTACCGAGGTCCCAACCGCCGTGGCCAGGATCGAGAACGATGCGCAGCCGCGGCGTTACGGCCTGGGCCTGAATTCCGGGGCTGGCGCTTGTCGTCTGCGGGATCGAGGGGCGGTCGAGGGCCGGACTCTGGCTGGGCGCCGAAGAAGTCTGCGGGTTCGCAGGACTGAAGAGATCGTTCGGTGCGCGATCGGCGGACTTGACTCCAGATTTCCGCACTTCAACCACGAGCCGATAAGGGCTGGGCTCGAGGCTCACCGAGAAATTCGACGCATTGGACGTGACCAGCACCACTCGCGTGACGCCGGCCAGCGGCTGGGCCACGCGAATCTGACGAAGCAGGGGGTCGCCCACCTCGATCCGTTTACCCATCAGGTCGGCAGCCAGCCTCGTGTCATGGAGGTCGAAGTAGATGCGCTCTGGATTGTTCAGCCGATGCGCCTCGTACTGCACCTGATCCTGAAGATCAACCACCACCGTGCTCGAGCCAGCCGACGACCAGTGCCTTATGCCGGTGACGCCTGGCAGTACTCCCGCCTCTTGGGCGGCGGCATCGTTCGAAGTCGCGGAAGTTGAAGCGTTGTCATCGGCCGACTCAAGATTCGTGGACTGTGGCAGCAGCGAAGCGGCACTCGGGGCGGGAGCCCCGCCGTCGTTCACGGTAGGTTGCGGATCTTGTCTGGGGACCAGCGCAGCCTCGTGGGTCTTCGCCATCGGAGATGGAACATTGTGCCGGATGTTCCACCACAGACCGCCTCCCAGGCCAACCGCAAACAACACCAGCGCGACCACCACCGCCAGCCCCGGTCTGGCGCTCTTAGCGGCCTTGTCCTCCGCCAACACGCGCGGCGCCTCGGGTTCTGCCTCGGTAACCGCCGCCGCTACTTCAGAGGCCGCTGCGGATTCTTTCTCTTCATCGGCGAGAGTTTCAGTTTCTTCCGCGACCGGCGCATCGCCTTCGGAAATGTCTGTGGCGGCGGCATCGGGGACCTTCACTTCGATGGCGGCCGCAGGAGTTGCCTCAAGAGGTAGCTCCGGCGAGTTCGGGCGGTCGACGACTTGTTCCACCGGACCAACCACGCGCCGGGAAATCTCCGCCAGGCGATCTTCGTCCTCCGGCCGCATTGCCGAGAGAATCAGCTCCGCGAGCAGATTCAAGCTGCGCACGTCACTGTCATTAAAGCCATAGGCTTCGTCGGAGAATGCTTCCAGCAATCCCACGATCGTTCGCTTCGCGGCCAGCGGCACAGCCACCATGGACCGGGTTCCAAGCCGTCGGCACGCCGCGACGTCGACACGCGTGTCGGCCTCGGAATCGTCGCAGCGAACAATGTGCCCGGAGGCAAGGCAAGCCCCCGAAAATCCCGAGGTGGGATCGAGGCGTGCCCCAGGATCCGGCGCAATGCGTCCTGCAGAGGCCCGGCAAACGATCGCGTTTCCCTCGGCCAGTGCGATCGCCACGCCGTCGGCGCCGGTGATCGTCACGGCGCGTTCGGCAACGAGCTGGAGCACTTCATCGAGAACGAACTGCTCCAACTGGCGTACATCCTCGATGCTGAATTGCACCCCGCGGCTCAGTTCCTGGGCGCGGCGCTGGCGGATTTGTTCGTGTAAGGAAGAGAAGGCCAGCAGCGCCTGCAGAGCTTCGTGGCCGGGCCCTGCAGACTCAGGCGCCGATCGGGTTGCAATCGCCGGAATCGGCGCGGTTCTTTCCGGCGCGAACTCCAGGCCCGCATTGTTTTGACTGGCGTTCATCGAGACGAAGAGACGCTTGGCTGCGAGTTGGTTCAATCTTACAGCCGGCAAAGCACTTGTCAATTCACCCTTTTGCATGAAACGTTACCCCCGTCTGTTCCCGCGGGCAAGAGCCTCGGGCGCACGAAAGGCGAAACCTCACGGCGAGAGAATCATACATGGGCAAATCCCTTCAACTCAGCAACTTGCGAATGCCATTGCACCTTAGACAGATTCGGCATATGCTGCTATTCAGGTCGGCCCTCAGGTAGTGGCAGGTGAGCGAAGAAAAGAAGAAACTACGTTGGTGGTGGCCGCTTGGCCTGGTAGCCACCGGATTAGCGGGCGCCGGAGTTGTTCTTTTCCGCGGATGCTGGCATAGCAAGATGAGCTGGCCGGTGCGCTTCCAGAAGCATTCCTATCAAGTTTGCCTCGGCTGTGGCATCAAGCGCCTGTTTGATGAGAAAGCCTTTCGTGCCTACGGTCCCTACAGCTACGATTTGAATCATCTGATTGCCTGGGACCGGTCGCGGACATCCCAAGTCGCCGCCGATCTCGCGAAACATCGTACTGCCTCGTAAACACCGATCTCTCCGGAACCATCGCGGGTACTGAGGTTCTCCAGGCTACGCGGCTTAAGATTCAGTTATGGCTGCCCGTTCGGATATGGTCGCGTGTGCCGATGGCGCGGTCGAAAATTCCACGGGACCGGGTCCGCGCCGTCATCACCGCTTTGCCATCCGCACCCTGACCTACGTCAATATGGATGCCGGCAATGGAGGTGTGCTTCGCGACATCAGCGAATCAGGCCTGGCTGTTCAGGCGGCAGCGCCCGTCAGCAGAAATCAGGAGTTGCATGTCCGATTTGAATTGACCAACCCGCGTGCGCGCTTCGACGTTGACGGGAAAGTAGTCTGGACCGACTGCCTGGGTCAGGCCGGAGTCGAATTCGTGGCTTTACCCGTCCGCTCCCGGCGCTCGTTGAGAGACTGGCTGTTCACCCAGGCTCTCGCCAACGCTCATCGGACTTTATCCGGGCCCGACGACGCCGAAGCCGGGCTGCTGTTTTCAGCCTCTGCCAGGCCGGCGATTCGCCTTGCGCGTCGCCCCCACGCCGACGATCGCAATTCGAATCACCCGCAACTGGTAAGGCTGCTGGGCTGGGCGGTTTCTCCCCGCACACTTGCGAGTATTGTCGACGGCCTCGCCTTGCTTTGCGCCGTCCTTCTGTTCGCCGTGATCTCTCTGCTTTCCGCCAACTATCTGCCCGACTGGCCCGCGCTGCTGGCTCTCGCTTCCGGGGTCTCGATCGCTTTCGCGGCCCTGTATTGGCTGGTGTTCATGCTGGGAATGGGCCACACCCCGGGACAAAAAATGGCCAAGGTTGCGCTGAGCAATGCCGTTGAAAGGGAGCCTGGGGAATACGATCGCGTGCGATTTCGGTAGTGCGTGGTAAGAGCGTTCTTCTACTGCGAGAGAAACTGCTGGGCCAGCCACAGCTGCAGACTCTGTTTCGTATTTGGCGTCATCTCCAGGAAGCGGATGCCCACATTCCCATGCCGGTCTGTCCATACAACCTCGCCCTGAACCTTCAACCGCGACTTGCTCCCCGGCAGGGCGACGCCAACATGAACCTGCCCTCGGAGCGAAAGAGGCTCGCGCAGCCGAATTCCCATGCCACCCTGGCTCAGGTTCAGCAGATGAGCGTTCAATCGTTTCTCGTCGCCGCAACACAACGCCACCGGCAGCCTCATCGCGTGCCGATGGTAACGGAGCCTGCCGTCAAGAATCATGTTTCGCGCCGCGGACAGCGTGTGCACCGCCTGCTCCACGGAGATCGGCTTTTCAAAGATGAACGCCGCCCCCGTTTCCTGGAGTTGATCCCGTTCCGTGCTGCCGCTGACGATCACCAGCGGTACGGAGTTGCTTTCTTTTTCGAGCCCCAGCAGGAAGGTTTTGCTTCCCTCCAGGTCGCAGTCCACGATCAGGGCATCGACTTTTGACTTCACCAGCCTGGCACGAGCGCGCTCCGGTTCCGGTTCGACATCTACTCCGATGTGAAGACTGCTGAGGATGCATTCCAGCACGCTGACTTCGGGCCAATCGCGGGAAACCACCAGGGACGAGAGCGTCATAGAAAGACTGTAGCCCCGCGAGTATGGTCCCCACAGATCACCAAGGTAATGAAGCACAAAAAGTTCGACGATGCGCGAAAGATGCGCAGCCGAAGGAAGAGAGTCTCCGGAGAAATCCCGCCAGACTCACGAGGCTGATTCTCGCAGTTTCAGGATTGAGAATCGGATGCTATTCGCCGCGGTACCACGCGATGGTGCGACGCAGACCTTCTTCGAAGTCTACTTTGGGCCTGTATCCCAGATGCTTTTCCGCGCGCGACAGATCGGCCAGCGAATGCTTTACGTCGGCGGCGCGCTCTTCCGCATACTTGACGTTGCCCTTGTAGCCCGTCAGCCCCTTGAGCAGTTGAAATGTCTCGTTCAGGTTGACGCGCCGTCCCGTGGCCACATTGAAGACCTGGCCCGCCACCTGATTGGCCGGGGCGGAACATGCCAGCAGGTTTGCTTCGACCGCATTCTCGACGTAGGTGAAATCGCGGCTCTGGGCGCCGTCTCCGAAGATCGTCGGTTGTTCTCCCCGTAGCATCTGAGTGATGAACTTGGCCAGGACGCCGGAATAAGGCGAAGTGGGATCCTGGCGCGGGCCGAACACATTGAAGTAGCGCAGCGAGACTGTCTCCAGACCATAACAGCGCCAGAACGCGGCCATGTAGTGCTCGCTGGCGAGTTTGGCTACCGCGTAGGGCGAAATCGGATTGGGGACCATGTCCTCGCTTTTGGGAAGGGTGGGAGTGTCTCCGTAGGCGGAGGACGAGGCCGCATAGATCACCCGCTTCACCTTGGCGTCGCGCGCCCCGACCAGAACATTAACCGTGGCATCGACATTGGCCCGGTTGCTCTCCAGAGGGTCATTCACCGAGCGCGGTACGGAGGGAATCGCGGCCTCATGAAAGACGAAGTCGACACCCCGGCAAGCGGCGTGAACGGCGTTGAGATCGAGCACGTCGCCTTCGCAGAGTTCCATCCGGCCGGACAGTTCGGCCACATTTTCCCGCTTTCCGGTGGAGAAGTTGTCGATACCACGCACCTTCCCTCCCTGCGCAAGTATGCCCCGCGCCAGCGCCGAGCCGATGAAGCCTGCAACGCCCGTGATCAGGTAAGTTGGCATGAGTCCTCAATAATATCGGAATCGTCGGCGAACCGGCGCGATAACGGCAGTAACGGTCCGTGCGAGAAAGAACGCGGTTTTTTTCACGAATAGGCCGTGAAAGTCAATACCCGCGAAGATCATTCAGGAAGGAACCGGTGCGCTTAGGCCCAGAAAGTGCGGTCGAGTGTACGGTACTGGATGGCTTCCGCGATGTGTTTTGGCTCCAGGGCTGCGGCGCCTTCCAGATCGGCAATCGTGCGGGCGACCTTCAAAATGCGATCATGGGCACGAGCCGTGAGGCCCTGCTGCACCATGGCGCGTTCCAGTAACCGTTCGCAATCGGCGGAGAGCTCACAGAAGGCGCGTATGTGTCGCGGGGCCATCTGAGCGTTGCAGTAGAGCTTCTCCCGTGTGGAAGTCGCAAAACGCTTCAGCTGCGCGTCGCGGGCGCGGATGACACGCTCGCGGATCGATTCCGAACCCTCCGGCACTGCGCTTGAGCGCATTTCCTTGTAATTCACCGCCGGCACATCGATGTGGATATCAATGCGATCCAGCAATGGACCCGAGATCTTTGAGATGTAGCGCTGGATAATCGGAGGCGTGCAGTGGCACTCGCGCGTCCGATCGTTGAAGTAGCCGCAGGGGCAGGGATTCATGGCGGCCGAAAGCATGAAGCGCGAGGGAAAGGTCAGCGACATGGACGCCCGGGCGATGCATACGGTGCCATCCTCGAGCGGTTGGCGCATGACCTCCAGCACATTTCGCGGGAACTCGGGAAGCTCGTCCAGAAACAAGACGCCATTATGCGAGAGTGAAACCTCTCCCGGACGCGGCACCGCGCCGCCGCCGATCAGGCCGGCATCGGAGATGGTGTGATGCGGCGATCGGAAAGGACGCACGCCAACGAGTCCGGCGTTTGGATCAAGCACGCCGGCGACGCTGTGAATCTTGGTAGTCTCCAAAGCCTCTTCAAAGGTGAGAGGAGGCAGGATGGTAGGCATCCGCTTAGCCAGCATGGTTTTACCCGAGCCCGGCGGCCCAATCATCAGAATGTTGTGGCCACCCGCGCACGCCACCTCGAGCGCGCGCTTGGCGCTCTGTTGCCCGCGAACGTCTTTGAAATCAATCGAGTACTGCTGAGACTCGCTCAGCAGGCTGCCGCTGTCCACTTTGAAGGGCAGAATGCCGTTTCCGGTGTTTACGAAGCGAATCACGTCCAACAGTGACTTCACCGGATAAACATCGACCCCGCCGACCATGGCCGCTTCTTTGGCGTTCAGTTCCGGGACAACCAGGCGCGATATCTTCCTCCCGCGGGCCTCGATGGCTATCGGCAGCGCCCCACGCACGGTGCGGATGCCACCGTCCAGCGACAACTCTCCCACGAACAGGCAGTCGGGAACCTCCTTCTTATTAAGACCGCCATAGGCCCCGAGGATTCCCAGAGCCATGGGCAGATCGAATCCTGAGCCCTCCTTGCGTATGTCGGCGGGGGCGAGATTAATGGTGATGTGAGTGGGGGGAATGTCGTAGCCGCAGTTCTTGAGGGCGGCCCGCACCCGATCGCGACTCTCGCGCACCGCTGCGTCGGGCAAGCCTACGGTGTGAAAGTGGTCTTCATTCGTCTTGATTCCAGATACGTCCACCTCAACTTCAATGATGTTGGCGTCGATGCCATAGACGGCTGCGCTCAGGGTCTTGTACAACATGATCGTCGATTGGCCGGCGACCCGCCGGTGGCAAACGCCAACAGCGTGCTTCGGCCGGTATCCACACTACGCTTTTCCCTTCGCTCTTCGTTGTGACGAATGAACAGCAGTTCAGCGTTTCGTCTGTGAACCAAATTACGTAATAACTTCTCATTGTTTGCGCCGAACATGTGGACTAGGATGCGCCTAGCTGATCTCCCAAGTGGCAGGCGTGACCCTGGGCACTTCTTATGCCGCAACAGGAAAAACAACCTACGCATCCGGTCCGAACGCCGACCAACCTGGAAAGGGAAGAAGCATGGCTTTGGCGCATTGCGCTGCTGTTTGTGGTGCTGCTGGCAACCGGGCTGGCCGCCGAATCGTGGGAGCGGCTGCAGAGTCTGCCCTATCATCTCGGACTACTTTCCATCGGGGTGCTTTGCGTCGCCATCGCTTTTGCCGGTTTCGCTTACGGACGTAAGAAGCGTGTCGCTGAACTGAAAGAACTGGTTCGCGATCTGCAAGAGCGGGCTAGCACTCCCACTGAAGAGCAACTCGACCAACTAGGGCAGCTCATTGCCCGCTCCCAGCGCAGTTTCAAGGAGCTGATCGATTCCTTCGATGATGTTGCCTTTGCCGTCTCCATCGACGGCAAGCTGCGCACCGTGAACCGCCGCATGAGCGAATTGCTCGACGTTCCCTACACCGACGTCATCGGCCACAGACTCGATGAATTTCTCGACGAGCCCAGGCGAGAAGAGGCAGAACGCGGACTTGCCCGCTTTCTGGAAAAGCGCCGCTGGTCGGGAATGGTTCGCGCCCGCACCAAGTCCAGCGGACGCGTGTACTACCTCGACGTGGTGCTGAATGCCATCGTTAAGGGCGACGAGGTGGTTGGCGTGAGCGGGCTGGCCCGCGACGTCACCGAGGAACGGGAAAAGGAACGTCGTTTCACCGAACTGTTCGAAACCCTGCAGGAGGGCGTTTACTTCAGCACGCCTGAGGGGAAACTGCTGGAGGCAAATGCCGCGCTGGTGAGCCTGTTGGGATACGAGAAGAAGGAGGAACTGCTGGCGCTCCATCCCAGCGCACTGAATTCCGACAGCCACCAGACCCCGGTGCTGGGCCGGGGCGCGGATGACCAGGGAGGAGTGCGCACCCGTGAAATAACCCTCCGTCGCAAGGACGGCGGCCATGCCGTCTTTCTCGACTCGTCCCGCGCCGTCTGGGACGCCTCCGGAAAGATTGTCCGCTATCAGGGGACCCTGGTGGACGTGACCGAACGCCGTCAAATGGAAAAGACGCTGCGCCGCCAGGAGGAATTCCAACGCTACCTGCTGGAAGGTTTTCCCGACCTCATCTTCGTCATCGATCTCAACGAATCCTATGCATTTGTCAGCTCGCGCATCCACGATGTGCTGGGTTACCGCCCGGACGAGCTCCTCGGTAAGAAGGTTGAGGCCGAGCAGGACCACTCGCGCGCGCTTCTGGCCCTCTGCCGTGATCTGACCTCCGGGGCAAAGACCGCGGGCTCCTGCGAGTACGGAGCCCGCCATCGCGACGGAAGCTGGCGCACCATGCGCGCCTCCGCCCGGCCGCTGTTCGACGCCGACAGAAAAGTGAGTGGCGTAATCGTATCGGTGCGTGACATCACCGTGGAAAAGAAACTGGAGCAGCAGATCATCCAGAGCGAGCGGCTGGCGGCCATGGGACAGATGATTGGCGGTTTTGCCCACGAACTGAATAACCCGCTGACCAGCATTCTCGGACTTTCCGAACTGCTGCAGGACGGGGAAGTCAGCGAGCCCGCCCGCAAGCATCTTGGGTTAATGCAGCAGCAGGCCCGTCGTGCGGCTGAGATCGTGCAGAACCTGACTTATTTTTCCCGTCCGCCGGCGCCGGGACGGATCCCGATTGAGCTTGGCGAGCTGGTGCAGCGCACTCTTCACTTGCATGCCTATTCCCTCAGGAAAAACAACATCAACGTCGATTTTCTGCGGGAGGGCTCGCTGCCGTTCGTCAACGGAGATGCCCATCAGCTCATGCAGGTGTTTCTGAACCTGATCCTGAATTCGGAACAGGCTATCCGTGAAGTGCGCGACAAGGGAACGCTGCGCATTCGCCTGGAGAAGAAAGAGAAAGCGGCATCGGTTATCTTTCAGGACGACGGGCCCGGCATTCCCGCCGACATCCTTCCTAACATCTTTGACCCTTTCTACACGACCAAGCGCCCCGGACGCGGGGTTGGTTTGGGCTTGAGCATCTGCAAGGCGATTCTGCGCGAGCACAGCGGAAATGTGGAGGCCAGTTCAGGACCGGGCGGGGGCGCAGTGTTCACGGTCACGCTTCCGGTCATGGATACGGAACCGGCTGTCGGGCAGTGAGGCGACGCTGTCTGGGAAATTCCCAGGGAGCTGCTCAAGACTTATCGTTCTACCGCCATAGCGACCGCATTTCCTCCGCCGAGGCAGAGGGCCGCGATACCGCGATGGACATCCCGCCGGATCATCTCGTAGATCAACGTCACCAGCACCCGCGCTCCGCTGGCGCCGATCGGGTGTCCAATGGCGACGGCTCCGCCGTTCACGTTGACTTTGTTCGGATCGAGTCCCAGCTCTTTCATCACTCCCAGAGCCTGCACGGAGAATGCCTCATTCAGTTCGTAAAGGTCCACATCTTCATTCTTCCATCCGGTTTTTTCCCAGATCTTGCGGACGGCCCCGACCGGCGCCAGCATAACCCATTTCGGTTCCACGCCGCTGGCCGCCTGGGCCACGATGCGAACCATCGGCTTCGCCTCCAGTTCTTTGGCGCGCTTTGCGCTCGTGACTACTACTGCCGCCCCGCCATCATTCACGCCGGGAGCATTTCCGGCCGTAACCGTGCCATCCTTCTTGAACGCCGGTTTCAGCGAGCGCAGAACTTCGATGGTCGTATCCTCCCGGGGAGATTCGTCCTTGTCGAAGATCACCGGCGCTGCCCCCTTCTTTCTTGCCGGTAACTCCACCGGCACGATCTGAGACTTGAAGCGGCACTCTTTGATGGCGGCGATCGCCTTGCGATGGGAGTTCAATGCGAATTGGTCCTGCTCCTCGCGCGTAATGCCGTGCCTGTCGGCGACATTTTCTCCCGTGATGCCCATGTGGTAGTCGTTGTAAACGTCCCACAGCCCGTCCTTCACCATCGAGTCGATCACCTGGGCATTCCCCAGCCGATATCCCTTGCGTGCCTGCGGCAGCAGATAGGGGGCGTTGGTCATCGATTCCATCCCGCCGGCGACGACGATGGAACTGTTCTCCGTCTGGATTGCCTGCGCCGCCAGAGCGACTGCCTTCAGTCCGGAGCCACACACCTTGTTTACAGTCATGGCACCTACCTCAGCGGACAAACCGCCGAAAAGGGCGGCCTGCCGCGCCGGATTTTGTCCCAATCCAGCGGAGATGACATTGCCCATGATGCATTCGTCGACTTGCCTAGGGTCGACGCCGGCGCGCTTCACCGCTTCACGCACCACCAGTGCGCCCAGTTGAGGAGCGCTCAAATCGGACAAACTTCCCTGAAACTTTCCCACCGGCGTGCGACAACCCGAAATGATGACAACTTCATCGAAAGCGGCCATGCATGTGCTCCTGCAACACTCTGAACACCTTCGATTATAGATGTCGGAAAACGAAAAAAGGATGATTCGCGATGAGCCAGCGCGCCGCCATCCGGTGGCTCGTGCGGATCCGAGTTCCATCCTCGCACGGATCGAGGTTCTCTTCCTTTCACACTGGTATTCGAAAAAAATGCTTCGACGTTCAGTCGCGCGGGAATTTTTCTTCGGTCACCTCTGCTCAAGTGACTTTCGTGCATCGGTCGCAGTGGTCGTTTGCCGTCATTTTTTTCTTGACATCACTTTTTATTGACTCTAGATTTCAATCAGTCGCGACTGAAGACCGTCGCGTATCCATGAAGAATGGAAAGGGAGAATAGATCAATGGCAACCAAGAAGAAAGCAAAGAAGGCCGCAAAGAAGAAACACTAGGCCTTCAGCAATGCAGAAAACAACGGGGACGCGAAAAGCGTCCCCTAAGTTTTTGGCGGTAACCTTAGTTGCGAGGACCTGGCTTCTTCGCCACGCCGGTGGAGAGCCGCTTCTCGGTTGCCGGGCACAGGCTGCTGTAAGCGCAGAAGCGGCAGTGGTAGCCGGTGTTGGCTTCGAATTTCCCATCCGCGATATTCTTTGCGACCTGCTGAATGGTCTGCTTTGCGGTCTCCAGTTCCGCATCCACCCGCCGCGTGATCACGAAGCTGTTTTCCGCCAGGTTGAACAGGATCAGATGTTCCGCCCGATAGTTCCACTTCTCCTGCGCGGCCAGCGCGTAAATGGAAAGCTGGAGGCTCTTGTCGGCGTCCTCTTGAGACTGGGGCCTTCCGGTCTTGTAGTCGGTAATCACAATGCGGCCATCCGACAGCCGATCCATGCGGTCGATGCGTCCCACCACTGCGGCCGGGCCGACTTGAATGGCGAAGAACTCTTCGGTGTGGAGAACGTCAGGGACAGGAGCGCGGGCGCAGGCCGCCATGAATCCCCGAAGCTGATCGATTCCCTGCTGCTGGTAAAGATCGAACTGGTAACGATCCTGAAAGCCGGCCTCTGCCAGGTCCTGGCGGAACAACTCGATCACCGCCTCTTCGCTCATGGGCCGGCTGAAGCGGACGGAGTCGTAATACGTTCGCAGGACCCGATGCATGGTCGCGCCGTACTGCATGGCCGCGGGAACCTCGCCCGGAATCCTCCAGTCCCGTTCCAGCTTGAACTGCAGCGGGCAGGTCCGGTACGTCTGCAGCGCACTGGCGCTCAACCGGGCCGCGAGATCGGTGGCGGGAGGCAGTTCGAACCAGGCAGCGGTGCCCGTCCTCTGCGCCGTCGCGCCCATGGCGAAGATGTCGGTCTGCATGCCGCGCGCCTGCCGTGTCCGCAGATAAGCCTTCATTCCCGCGTCTTTTATCAGCTCACGCAGGTAGCCGGCGGGCGTGGGATCGGTCTTACCCGTCCCGCGCCGGGCGTAAATGGCCAGCGTGTCCCGCGCGCGTGTCATGGCGACGTAGAAAAGCCTGCGCTCTTCCTCGTTGTGCAGGGTCTTATCGTCCTGCTCGGCGACGGAGTCGGCATCGCGCAACTCGCGAGGGAATTCCACCAGTGTCTCCTTGTACGACCAGGGAAACGATCCGGAATTCGCCCGCAGGATAAAGACGTGCTCGAATTCCAGGCCCTTGGCGGTGTGCGCCGTCATCAGCCGAACGGCGTCAGTCTCACTGGCCGGCAACGGAATTGTTCCGCCCGCTTCCCGGAACAGCTCCAGGTACTCGATGAGCTCGCCGATCTGCCCGGTCCGGGCAATCGGCTTCTCCTGCCAGTTCCGCACAAACTCCAGCACGGCTTGAATCGGCGCCGCCCTCCCATCGAGACGAAAATGCCGCACCAGGATGTGTAGAGCCGGCGCCGCGTTTTTCGCGGCGATTTCCTCGCGTGCCATCCGCACCGCTTCGAGTACCGCGGTTCCGCCCTCCACCTGCTCCAGGGCCAGCGCCACGCCGCCATTCTCGATCTCCCGTGGCAGGGCGTTGATCGCCGAGCGCAATTTCTCGGGGTTCACGGAAAACAGCGGCAGGGCCGCCACCCGCAGCAGACTGGCATCGTCGTGGGCCGAAACAGCCGCCCCCAGGCAGGCGAAGAGGTCGCGGGCTTCGCCGGTATCCATTACGTCCATGTTCTCGATGGCGAATGGAATCTGCTGCTCCACCAGTTCCTCCACCAGGTCGTCGCGGTGGCTGTGCAGGCGGTACAGCACCGCGATATCCTGCCAGCGGCAACCTGAATCTCTCTTTCGCCGCTTGATGGTTTCGGCCAGGTCGAATGCCTCCGCGTCCTTCGCTTCCAGCAGCACGACCTCAACCGGCGGGCTGCTGAGCCTTTCTCCCTTGCGGATCGCGTCCTCCTCACGAGCGGAGACCAGGGGAGAGCGTCGATAGCGGACGCTGGGCGGCCTTCCGCCGCCGTCGGGGTTCCGGGTGATCAGAGCGTAGGCGCATTTCAGAATTGGCGAGGTCGATCGCCGGCTCTTTTCCAGCGCCACCAGCCTGGCTTCGGGAAAGTTGTGCTGAAAAAGATTGAAGGCGGCGCTGGAAGCGCCACGGAAACGGTAGATCGCCTGGTCGGGATCGCCGACCGCAAATACATTGCGCTCGTTCCCGGCCAGGAGCCGGAGAATTTTCACCTGGGCGAAATTGGCGTCCTGAAATTCGTCGGCGAGAGCATAATGCGCCCGTTCGCGCTCCCGTGCCAGCAGATCCGGGTCTTGCTGCAGCAGCGCATACGCCTTCGTGATCATGTGCCCGAAGGTGCCGAGATTCTCCTCCCGCAGCATGGCCTCGACTTTGGAAAACACCCCGGCGATCTCCCGGCAGCGGGCGAGAACCTCGTCGTCGCTCAGCGTATCGACATCCTTCGATCGGCATACGCGCGGAATCGGCAGCTCGCCCCGCTCCAGCCGCGCGACGTATTCCGCGTACCTTTCCGGCCCCACCAACTCGTCATGGCAGCGCGAGATGAAGTCCCGCAGGTCGTTCAGAAACTTCCCCACATTGGCCGGGATGACGAAGTGCTCGAGCTTGAGCTCGCGAATGCGGCGGCGCAGAAAAATCCACAGGTCTTTTTCGTCCAGCACGCGAAAATTCCTGCCGCAGCGGATCAGCAGATTGTTGCAGTAAGCGTGAAAGGTCTCGATCTGCAGGCCATCAACTCGCCCGGCCAGTTCCGCCCTGACCCGCTGCCGCATCTCTCTTGCCGCATTGTCGGTGTAAGTGACGGCAAGGATCTGGTCGGGACGGGCGTGGCCTTCGCCAATGAGCCGGGCAATGCGCCGCGTCAGGACGGTGGTCTTGCCGGTGCCCGCCCCCGCAACCACGAGCATGGGTCCTCGCACATGCTCAATGGCCTGGCGCTGGCGCTCGTCAGCTTCGAAGATTGGCGCCGCCGTCATGGATTTTGGGGCAGCCACTGGGCAGGAGCATAGCAGAGATGAGTGAGGATATTTGCCCGGAGCACGGTAGTGGGTCCTGGAATTCTAGCCAGGAAGTGGACCTGCTTCGGCGCCGCTGAAGCCGTCAACATCGCAGCCGGTCCACGAAGTCATTGGTTTTCCGACAAGATCACCGCCGCCGCCGCAATTGCCGCCGTCTCGGCCCGCAGGATGGCGCTGCCAAGCGATGCCGCTTGCCATCCCGCATCGCGAAACTCAGCCAGTTCCTCCTCCGTCCAACCGCCCTCCGGTCCCAGCGCGACGACAATATCCTCTGGCGAAGAACCCAGGGCCTCCTTCAGAGTCACATCCCGTTCGACCTCCGACAACACAATCCGCAACCCGGGCAGAGCGAGCACCTCTCTCAAGCTTGCCGGCGGCGAGACTTCGGGAGGCGCCACGCGCCGCGCCTGCTCGGCCGCCTGGCGCGCAATGCGCTGCCACCGCTCCACTCGCTTGACCGCGGCCGCCGCCAGATGCCGATCGGTTCGCTGCGCAATCAGTGGCGCAATGCGCGCGGCCCCCAGCTCGGTACACTTCTCGATTGCCCACTCCATGCGATCAAACTTGAAAATGGCCGGCGCCAGCGTGAGGCGAAGGGCGGATGAACCGTGCACTGCCTCGCCCAGTTCAAATTCCACTCGCGCCGAATCGACGCGTGTAACCCGCCCGCGCCGTACTTCGCTCCCAGTCGAAATATCGAACTCCTGCCCGACCGAGGCGCGCAGCACCCGGGCCAGATGCTCGGCGTGAGTGCCCACCAGGGCGGCCTGGGTTCCGGAGACTTCATCGGCAATCCAGCGTCTGCGGGTCACGCTTCATATTGTCCCACCGCGCGATTGCGCCTTTCAATGCGCGCCAACCGCGGTGGGCAACTGTATAATCGGTAAAGCCAGCTTCGGAAAGGCGATCTCTTGAACTCTCCTATGCCCCCTCGTCCCGGACAAGCCCCGCCCGCGCCGCAACCTCTCCCGGGAGTGGACGCGATCGTTGCCGTTGGTTCGGGCAAGGGTGGCGTAGGCAAAACGACGCTTGCCGTCAACCTGGCGCTCGCCCTTTCCCGGCTTGGCCACAAGGTGGGCCTGCTGGACGCCGATGTGTATGGCCCTAACGTCCCGCTCATGCTCGGCACCAGCGCCCAACCTCGAGTAGTCGGCGATCAGCGCATCGAGCCGCTCGAGGTGCACGGCATCAAGGTCATCTCCGTCGGACTGCTCAATCCCGGCGACAAGCCGCTCATCTGGCGCGGGCCCATGTTGCATTCCATCATTCGCCAGTTCCTGGGATCGGTCGAGTGGGGAGAACTGAAGTATCTGGTGGTTGATCTGCCTCCGGGTACCGGCGACGTGGCTCTTTCGCTGATTCAGACCGTACCCCTCACCGGCGCGGTTGTGGTCTCTACACCGTCAGACGTCTCCTTGCAGGATGCGCGCAAGGCCATCGAGATGTTTCGCCAGATGAAGGTCGACGTGGTGGGCATGGTGGAAAACATGAGCTACTTCGTTTGCCCGCACTGCAACCATGAGATCGACGTCTTCTCCCGTGGGGGCGCGGAGAAGACCGCCGCTCAGTTCGAGGTTCCATTTCTCGGCAATGTGCAGCTTGATCCCGACATCCGCAAGGGCGGCGACTCGGGAAAGCCGGCTGTGCTTGAAGGCGAGGCTTCTCCACATGCGAAATCGCTGTTTGAATTCGCCCGCAAAGTGATGGCCCGGGTGGATGAGATCAAGTCGGCCGCGGGCGCAGGCGTTATTCAGATCCAGTAGTTGGCCCCAGGTTACTTCCCCGTTACTAGCCCGAAATCCGTCAAAAATGTGCAATTGGTTTCACCTTGAGGGCGGAAAGGGCTGATAAACCAGCCTCCAGCCTGCGCAAGTCTTGGCACGGAAGTTGCACTTCTTATGCCTGGAAAGCTCCCCCAGAGTTGGAGATCAAACGCAATGAAGACAACGGTTTTTCTGATGTGCATCCTTTGCGCGGCAGGAGCGCTGGGGCAGAGCGCGGCCAGCGGGGCCTTGCTGGCATCGCAGTTCCAGATCGTGGACCATCCCTCGCATGCTTCTCCGCAAGCGCTGACGCCGGAGCAGAATCTGGCCGGATTCGGCACTATTTCTATCGCCCAGGGCGAAATACCGCTGTCGGAAGTGAAGCTTCCAGAGAAACATGTGACGCCGCTCGGCGACGTGGCCCGGTCGTTCCGGAAAGAGCGCGAGGGCGAAAAGAAGGCCACAAAAATCTTTGAAAACTAGGTTTGGCGTCAGCTCTGTGCAGGCGCGGGCGTCCCGCCCGTGCCTGCCGGCAAACTAAACCTGGCAAGTTTGAATCGGGGATCGATCTCGGCTCCCCGCAACACACAGCCGGCAACCAGCTGGCCTACCGCCGGACCGTGCTTGAAACCGTGACCGGACCCGCCTCCGGCAATCCATACATTCTCAGAGCTCGGATGTCTGTCGATGACGAAGTGACTGTCTGGCGTGTTTTCGTACTGGCAGACCCGGGTCTCCAGCAGCGGAGCGTCTTTCATGCCCGGAAAGCGGAAGCCAACATAGGCGCGCGCCTCCCTCCGGCGTTCTGCGGTCACGCTTCGTTCTCCGGAGTCGGGATCGAAATCGGCGCCGCGCGAGTCGTCAGCGAACTTGAATCCCCGGCCATCGGCAGCGGGAATTCCATAGACGAAGCTTTCGCCCTGGTCGGCCCATACGGGTAAGTTGGCATCGGAGAAGCGGCCGTCGCCCGGCGGCGTGCCGAAGAAGAATACCTCCTGCTTGGTCGGACGGATGCGGTCTCCTATGGTCGCAGGGAACAGTCTGCCGAGCCACGGTCCGCAGGCAAAGACATATTGATCGGCGGGCAATTTTGATCCATCGGAAAGAACCAGGCCTTTCCGGCAGCCATCTTCCAGGCCCTCGTGCGCAACCGCGGCCAGCCTGTACTCGCCACCTCCTGCCAGGAAATCCTCCAGCACCGCTTGGCAGGCGCGGCGCGCCATGAGAAAGCCGCCATCGGGCTCGTAGATCGCCCAGCGCACGCCCTCGCAGTTCATCTGCGGCCAACGCCTCTCTACCTCGCGTGCGGAAAGCTCTTCAAACGCCACACCCGCTTCGCGCAGCAGCGGCAACGAGCCGCGTTCGAATCGATCATCCGCCGCCGTCACCAGCCACAAAACGCCGCTTCGATGAAAGAGCCGGCAATGCCAGCGTTGCTCGTGCTCGCGCCACAGGCGCAAAGCATCTACGGACATCGCCGTATACGGCTGATCGGCTCCGTAGGTGGCGCGCATGATTCGTGTCTCGCCGCCGGAAGAGGATCGGGCGTTGCCCGGCCCCCAGGCATCGAGCAAAGTGACTTTCGCGCCAGCGCGCTGGAGGAACAGGGCCGTCCAACCACCAAAGGCTCCGGCTCCAATGACCGCAACATGAGGTTTTCCTGACATAGGTCTGTTGCCACGTTACCAAAACTGGCGCTATTCGAGTCTGGTTGATTAGCAATCAGAGTCCACGAGTGCTTATCCTTGACAGGGGAAACGGCGCTTCCTAGAATCGCATTGGGGATCCCGTTGCATCTTCCAGGCTAACTGTTGCATCTAAATGGTTTAGCTGGATAGACTGAGGGGCCCGGCAGATTAAGCGCAACTATTAAGGAGAGCATGCCACCGTCAGGACCTGTTGGGGGAAGAGAACGCGAGATTCTCACAGCCATCGTGGAGACCTTTATTGCCACCGGGGAACCGGTGGGGTCTCGCACCTTGGCGCGTTCCAACCGCGAGGGCCTCAGCCCGGCGACGATCCGCAACGTCATGTCCGACCTGGTCGACGCCGGCTTTCTCGAGCAGCCGCATACCTCGGCGGGTCGCGTGCCCAGCGCCGAAGCCTATCGCTATTACGTTGAACAGATGACCGGCAACGCCCGTTTGTCGACGGAAGATGAGGGCATGATCAACGACTCCTTGCACGGGATTGCGGATGTGCAGGAGTTCATGGAGCGCACCTCGCACGTTCTCTCGCTGATCTCACGCAATGTTGGCGTAGCGGTCGCCATTGGCGGGCCCAGAAACGCCCTGGAGCATGTCTATTTTTCCCGGCTCGGCGACCAGAAGGTGCTGGCGGTTTTGGTGACGCGTTCCGGGCTGGTGCGCGATCGAGTTCTTCGCATGGACCTGCCGCAGGCTGACCTGGACGCGGCGGCGCGCTTCATCAACGAGAATTTTCGCGGCTGGACCATGGAAGCCTTGCGCGGCGAACTGGCGCGCCGGCTGGAACAGGAGCGCAGCGAGTATGACCGGCTCATGGCTTCGGTCCAGCAGCTCTACGAGCAGGGGGCGCTGGCCGCCGACGAAAACGCCGGGGCGGTTTACGTTGAGGGCGCGGCCAATCTGGTGGCGGGCGAGCAGGATCGCCAGCGCCTGCAGGAGTTGCTGAAAACCCTGGAAGAAAAACAGAAGGTGGTAGGCCTGCTCAGCGCATATCTTGACGCCAAGCAGGAGGCGGTTCGCGTGGTGATTGGACTTGATCAGGCCTTGCCCTCGATGCGCAATTTCGTGCTCATCGGTGCGCCGGCGCGCGTGGGCGGCGAGGTCATGGGGTCGTTGGCAGTCATCGGCCCGACCCGCATCGACTACCAGCACGCCATGACCGCCGTTTCCTACATCGCGCGTCTGTTCGACAAGGTTTTGAACGAGTCTGAGTAAACTCTGGGAATAACTTATGGCTAGGACGAATGGAAAATCTGAAGCGGCGCCTCCGGAGCTGGACGCCGAACACGAATTACCTGCCGGAGAAGAAACGCAGGCGGAAGATGCACCGGCGGCGGCACGCGCAGGCGCTCCGGCGGGCATTGATGAACTTTCGAAGCTGAAGGCGGAACGGGACACACTCCTGGACCGGCTGGCACGTCTTCAGGCCGAGTTTGAAAACGCGCGGAAGCGCTCGGCCAGGGAACAACAAGACTTCCGTCAGTATGCGTTGACCGATGCCATCAAGAGCCTGCTCCCTGTGCTCGACAGCTTCGAACGCGCGCTGCAGGCGGGTGGAGGGCAGGAATCCGGCCTGCGATCCGGCTTCGAGCTGATCTACAAGCAGTTGCAGGACGCGCTCCTGAAGATGGGATTGCGCCCGATTCCGGCGCAGGGAGAGATGTTTGATCCTCGTCTTCACGAAGCCGTCGAAATGATCGATACCAGTGAGGCCGAAGATCATCAAATCCTGCAAGAACTGCAACGCGGCTACAAGCTGCATGACCGTCTGTTGCGGCCCTCCATGGTGAAAGTGGCGCGCAATTCCCGGCACCGCAGCTGAATGAGGAATCGGAAGGAGCACCCTGCCCAGCAACGTAAAACGCGATTACTATGAGGTGCTCGGCATTGGCCGCGAGGCCAGCGAGCAGGAAATCAAGAGCGCCTATCGCAAGCTGGCGCTGCAGTTTCATCCCGACCGCAATCCCAACAATCCTGACGCGGAAGAGCGATTCAAGGAATGCAGCGAAGCCTACGCCATCCTTGCCGACTCGGAAAAGCGGGCTGCCTATGATCGCTTTGGGCACGCCGGTGTCGGCGGCGTCGGCGGCGCAGGTTTTGACGCTACTGTTTTTCAGGACTTCAGTGACATCTTCGGCGACTTTTTCGGCTTCGGCGATCTTTTTGGCGGCGGACGACGCCGCTCTCGCGCCCAGCGGGGACCCGACTTACGGGAAGACTTGACCCTGGAATTCGAAGAGGCGGTTTTCGGCACCGAGAGCAAAGTCACGGTGCGTCGCCATGAGACCTGTGAAGAATGCCGCGGGACCGGAGCCGCCGCCGGTAAGGCGCCCGTCACCTGCCGCTCGTGCGCGGGACGCGGCCAGGTGCGCTATCAGCAGGGCTTCTTTAGCATGGCCCGTACCTGCCCCACCTGCCAGGGTATGGGCAGCGTGATAACCGATCCCTGCCCGAAGTGCAAGGGTGAGGGCCGCCTTTTGCGGCAGAAGACCATCGACGCCAAAGTGCCCGCCGGAGTCGAAGACGGCACCCGCATCCGTTATTCCGGAATGGGCGAAGCGGGAGCCTTTGGCGGCCCGGCCGGCGATCTTTACATCGTCTTGCACGTCAAAGATCATCCATTCTTCGAGCGGGAAGGCAATGACCTGCACTGCGTGATTCCCATCTCCTTTTCGCAGGCGGCCCTGGGCACGGAAATTCACGTGCCCACCCTGGATGGCGAACAGACGCTGAAAATTCCCGAAGGAACCCAGTCCGGCACCACTCTGCGGCTTCGCAGTAAAGGAGTGCCCGTGTTGAACGGACATGGCAAGGGAGATTTGTTTGTCGAGGTGAAAGTCCAGACTCCCGCAAAACTCAACAAACGCCAGCGCGAGCTGCTGCAGGAGTTGGAGGGCGGTATCCGCATCGAAAACCTCCCTGAGCGACGGACGCTGTTGGGGAAAGTAAAGGATATCTTCGGATAGCCCGGCTAATCGGCTTCTGGTGCCAGGCTGGAAAAAGCTGTCCTTACCCGTGGGCTGGCTTCCAACCGCCAGGATTCCCCTCTCTGCCGCTTCCCGAAACGGACCATGGCGTTTCTGTACCCCCGGCGCGACCAACCAGAGAGAACCTTGGCAGGAAACGGGGCTGCAAGAAATGCTTGACTCGCCGTTCAATCTCACGTAGGTTATAGCGTTCCGTCGTTACAGTGCCCGTGGTCGCCGGATGAAGCTGCGCCTGAATCGGCCCTTTTTCGGAAAACAGAGAAACTTTCGGGTCCGGCGGAGCATCTATACCAATTAAGCAGAGCTTTCCTGTACAACCCATCTGGATTGAGTTACTTACAGGCTGTCGCCGGGGTCGCTTGCCCGGCCGGAATGGGTGCGACGGCGTCGGCTCGGACGGGAGAATTCATAACCTTATGCGATCGGATCGCGTTTTTGACGCTTTACATACTTTGCGGAATCGGTATATGCTTTGTCAGCTTGCCTCCAAGGCTACCCGTAAGTTTCATAAGCCCAACACCAGAATCCAGGAAACCATGAACGAAGTGTTGGATCGGATTGCAAGCTCGGAACGGCAAACGGTTCTGTCGGAACCGGAAAACTTCGCTGAGGCACAACGGCGGGCTGCTTAACCCCAGCCCCGCCGTAGGCCGGTTCGCGGCCAAGTCTTTCCTGAACGACCCCCCTTTGAAAATCCTCTCCAGGTGAATCGACCACATGACCATTGCAGAACTGAAAGAGAAAAATATTACGGAGCTGACCAAGATCGCCCGATCCTTGGATCTGCCCGGGGCCAGCGGACTGCGCAAGCAGGATCTGATCTTCAAAATCCTGCAGGCCCAGAGCGAAAAAGAAGGCCACATCTTCGCCGAGGGCGTGCTGGAAATCCTGCCCGACGGCTACGGCTTTCTCCGCTCGCCTGACTACAATTACCTGCCCGGCCCCGACGATATATACGTCTCCCCTTCGCAAATCCGAAAATTCGATCTGAAGACCGGCGACACCATCAGCGGCCAAGTGCGGCCGCCCCACGAGGGCGAGAAGTACTTCGCCTTGGTGAAGATCGAAGCTGTGAACTTCGAATCGCCGGAAGAAGCGCGCAACAAAATCCTGTTCGACAACCTGACCCCGCTTTATCCCCAGGAGCGAGTCAAGCTGGAAACGGTCCGCGAAAATGTCAGCGCCCGCGTGATGGATCTGCTCACGCCGCTCGGCAAAGGACAGCGCGGCCTCATCGTTTCCCCGCCGCGCGCCGGCAAGACCATGCTGCTGCAGAACGTGGCCAACTCCATCACCACCAACCACCCCGAAGTCGTGCTGATGGTGCTGTTGATCGACGAGCGCCCGGAAGAAGTCACCGACATGCAGCGCTCCGTCAAGGGAGAAGTCATCTCTTCGACCTTTGACGAGCCTGCCGCGCGCCACGTGCAGGTCGCGGAAATGGTCATCGAGAAAGCGAAGAGATTGGTCGAGCACAAGCGCGATGTCGTGATCCTGCTCGATTCCATTACCCGCCTCGCCCGCGCCTACAACACCATCGTTCCCCCGAGCGGCAAGGTGCTCTCCGGCGGCGTCGACTCCAACGCCCTGCAGCGGCCGAAACGGTTCTTTGGATCGGCGCGAAACATCGAGGAGGGCGGCTCGCTTACCATTATCGCCACCGCGCTGATCGACACCGGTTCGCGCATGGATGATGTGATCTTCGAAGAATTCAAGGGTACCGGCAACTCGGAGATCATCCTGGAACGGAAGTTGGTCGATAAACGCGTTTTTCCCGCCATCGATATTCAGCGATCGGGCACGCGAAAAGAAGAGCTCCTGATTCCCCGGGAAGATCTGCAGCGTATCTGGGTGCTGCGTAAGGTGCTGAACCCGCTCTCCCCGGTGGAAGCCATGGAATTGCTGATCGACAAACTCAGCAAGACCAAGTCCAACGGCGAGTTCCTGGCGAACATGAGTTCGCTTTAGTTCGTGTGTGTGGGGCGGGCGCCTCGCCCGCCAAACCGCTCCTTCGTATCGTCACCGCCGAAAAGCCTCGCGATCCATCGCGGCACGGCTACTCCCATGTGGCCAACGTGATCCCTTCGACCCCCGATGGGAATTTCCAAGTGTTTCAGCGACAGCGACGACTCGTCCAGTAATATGTACCGTGGTACAATATCATAATGGTACACGCGTTCCTCGTCCAGCGGGTTCAGACCGGCGTCCGCATCGAAAAGCGGCTGGTCAAAGTGCTCAAGGCCTTTGCCGAATACAAAGACATGACTCTCGGCGATCTGCTGGAAGGCATCGTGCTGCACGCCTTCGACGGCAAGGTTCCCTTCAACGAAGATTCCCGCCGCAGAATTGCCGAACTCAAGAAGTTCTACGGGCTGAACCTGGACGCAAGCGCGAGCCATCGCCTCACTGAGACCGCCAGTCGCTCACCCCAAACCCGGCCTGGCGCTCGAAAGGCAGAGCGAAAATGACCCAAAGCAGCCAGAAGCTCGCCTGCACCGGGCTGCAGTATTCGCTGGGCCTGGTGCTGATCTATGAATGCTCCCGCTTGATCTTCTGGTCAGGGACGGCGCGCACACATCTGCCGCACTTATTGGTCCTCGCCATCGCCGCCGTCGAACTCGTGGGCGCAATTCTATTTCTGATACCACGGACCGTCTTACTCGGAGGGCGCCTGCTGCTTACCGCTTTTGTGGTGGCGGCGGTGGTGCATCTTCTGCATGGTCAAGCCGACGTCGGCTTTCTGGTTATTTATGCCATGGCTGTGCTCACCATCATCACGCGATGAGAAGGCCTTTTTTACGAGGCCTTTGGCCTTTGATCTGCCACGAACACGCGCCCGGGACCCGGAGTCTGAATGTCATTCTTTTGAAACGCTTCCTTGATTCGGCGCTGTAACTCGCGACTTACCCCGTATTGCTTGGTCGGCTTGGTTTTCACCAGCACCAGATACTCAACCTCGCCGTTGCCGACCCGATCAATCCCCGGAACCTGGACATCACTGACGATGTCGCCCGAGAAAACCCGGTCCTGCCGGATTTCATCCCCGACCTGCTCCAGCAGCTTGATAATCTTGTCGCTGGACTCGCTGTAGGCGACCACTACGCGCAGCGCCAATTGTGACCAATCCCGTGTGGCATTGGATACGATGGTCACCTGACTGTTGGGGACGGTGTGAAGCGTGCCGTCGTCATCCCGTAGCACCGTACGCCGAAGAGTCATCTCCTCCACCGCACCCTTGACTCCGGCAATGCGCACCACGTCACCGATGTCGTACTGGTTTTCGAGCAGGATGAAAAAGCCGTTGATGAAGTCATGAACCAGTGTCTGCGCCCCGAAGCCGATCGCCAGACCCGCGACCCCGGCGCTGGCCAGCAGCGGCCCCAGATTGAGCCCCAGCAGGGGCAGAACTTCCAGCGCGGCGACGAACAGGATGACAAACACCCCGATGCTGCTGATCACGCTGGCGACGGTTCGAATCTGCTGCGCCCGCACTCCTTCCAGGGGCTTGCGAGTCTGCAGGTTGGCAACTTTGTCGACAATCAGCCGCAGCAGCCGGATCAGGACAAACGATATCACCGTGACCAGGACGATTTTGGGAACATCGTGCCGCAGGAAGAGCCTTGTATCCTCGCCCCAGTCGCGCAGCAACGCGGGCAGGTTAGCGGGTTCGGGAAGGGCGAGGCGCGCGAGAGCACAGCTCATGGTTACGGGGACCGATTATAGCAATTGGCGCGAGCCACCGAAGGGGCGCGTTCCCCGTATAATTTTCAGGAAGTTCTGCGCTCCTCGAGGTGATCGTGTCATTCAAGTTGCTTCGCTTTGTCCTGTCGTTAATGCTGTTCTTGGCCCTCCGCGTGGCTCCGGCGACAGCCCAGAATTCCTCAGATGCACCCCAGGTGCCGGGGTTGGACCAATCGCGGCCGCCCACCCCGGAAGAGGAGGATCGCATGCGCCGGGCGAAGGATCTGGCCAAAAGAGAGAATCAGGAGCGTCAGGCGCAGCTCAAGCGCGATACCGACCATTTGCTTAAACTGGCGACTGAGTTGAAGCAGTACGTCGATAATTCCAACGAAAACGTCCTCTCCCTCGATGTAGTCAAGAAAGCTGAAGAAATCGAAAAACTGGCGCACAGCGTCAAGGAGAAGATGAAAGCAAACTAGAACTCAGTCTTCGCTTCCCGTTTCGGGCCCGCTCCCGCCCCCCGCACCAGTGCCGAGAAAATGTGAAAAAAACCCCGCTTTCACCTCGATCTTCCCTTACAATTGCAACTGGGATGCAATTGAGTTTTTTCCCCCGCCCCACAAACCTATGCCCTTTCCTCAGACGGAAGCGCCCGGGCGCCTGCAGGCCGAGCTTATGTCCCGCGGGTTGCGCATGACCCGGCAACGGCGCACGATTCTGAGCGTGGTGGAGACGGCCAAGCAGCACCTCGATGCCAGCCAAATCCTGCGCCGGGCGCGCAAACTCGATCCCCAGGTCGATCGGGTTACGGTGTATCGTACGCTCAGTCTGCTCAAGAGGCATGGCTTAGTGGACGAACTCGACCTGATGCACATGCAGGGCGAAAAGCATTACTACGAACGCAGGCCCCAGCGCGATCATATCCACATGGCCTGCCTGCGTTGCGGAAAGATCACGGAATTTGAAAGCGACCTGTTCGACCGCCTCAAAGGGCAGATTCAGCGCGATTGCCGTTTTCATATCGTGGTCAGCCGCCTCGAAGTGGGCGGCTACTGCGCCGAGTGCCGGGCTACCAATTCCTGAGGCCGCTCTACTATTGCATCTGGTTGCAACAACTCTGAAACAAAAAACGTTCGCCGCTGACCAAACCCCTTGACCTCGGAGAAGCGCAGTCCGTACCATTAGTGCTATCGTCGAATGCAACTGAGTTGCAACTAGATCGGCTCGTGAATCATGAACAAGAATCAGACCCCGTTTTTTCTTCTACTGTGCCTGTGCTTCGCCTTGCCGCTGTGCGCCCAGGAGCGTCCTTACTTTGTAACCTACAGCCACGAGATGGAGGAGCCCGGGAACCTCGAAATCGAGATGTTCAACGTCGTGGGCAGTCCTCCGGGAGGCAATACGTTCCTGGGCTCGACCGTGGAATTCGAGTATGGCGCCAAAGCCTGGTGGACCTCGGAGTTTTACCTGGATGGGCAAAGCACCCAGCATGACAGCACAATTTTTACCGGTTTCCGCTGGGAAAACCGCGTGCGTCCGCTGCTGCGCGAACACTGGATCAATCCCGTGCTCTACGTCGAATTTGAAGACACCAGCGCAGACAAAGCGCTCCGGGAAGTGGTGGGGCACGATGGCGTCCCCGATTTTGCCGACAGCAATGCCGAAGCGCGTCAGGACAAAGAACGCGAAATGGAGCTCAAGCTGATCCTGGGCAGCAACTACCGCGGTTGGAACATCAGCGAGAACATCATCGCCGAAAAGAACCTGTCCAATGAGCCCTGGGAGTTCGGCTACGCCTGGGCGGTGAGCCGCCCGCTTCGTTTTGCCGCCAGCGCCCACCGGTGCGCGTTTTGCCCCGAGCGTTTCCAGGCGGGTATCGAAATGTACGGTGGCCTGGGGGACCGTTACAGCTTCGGCCTCAATCAGACTTCCCATTACTTCGGGCCTACGATGAACTGGACAGCGCCGAGTGGAGTGACCTTATCGTTCTCGCCGCAATTCGGGTTGAACGACTATAGTATTCCCCGGCTGTACCGCTTCGGAGTTTCCTACGAAATCGAGCAGTTCCTGAGTCACTTTCATCGGGGAGGATATTGATGAATCGCGTCGCCGTCCTGCTCTGTGTTCTTGTCCTCCCTTTCGCCGCGTTACTGGCCCAGGCTGCGGCAGATGGCGCATGGCTCACCCTGGTACCGCATCGGGATCATGAGAAGATCAACCCTTTCCAGGGACAGAGCGACGCCATCGCCGCCGGAAAGAATGTCTTCGAGGAACATTGCGCCAAGTGTCATGGAGAAAATGCCGAGGGAACCAAGAAACGGCCTTCCCTGCGCACCGATCGGGTACAGGCGCAGGCTACCGTCGGAGATTTGCACTGGCTGCTCGTCAATGGCAACATGAGAAGAGGGATGCCTTCCTGGGCGAAACTCCCCGATCCCCAGCTTTGGCAGCTGATCAGTTACCTGAAATCGATGCATGAGTGATGGACGCAAGACGGTTGGGAAGAGTCTGAAACGCTACGCTTTGCTCATCCTGCTGCTGCTGATTGCCGCCCAGTTCGTGCCCGTCGATACCCGCAATCCTCCGGTTCAGGCTGCGAACTCCATCTACGCCGTCGAGAAGGTTCCGGCGCAGGTACGCACGGTCTTCGACTCTTCGTGCATCGACTGCCACTCCAACCAGACCCGGTGGCCGTGGTACGGACATGTTGCCCCAATGTCCTGGCTGGTTGCCCAGGACGTCCATCAGGCCCGGAACTGGATGAATCTGTCGGAGTGGGGAACGTACTCGGAAAAAAAGCGGGATGAGAAGCTGGAAAACATCTGTGCGAAGCTCCTGAACGGGGATATGCCCGACGGTAAGTATCTCCTGATTCATCGAAGCGCCCAGGTCTCGCAGGAGCAGAAAGAAGCGGTCTGCCGCTGGACCCAGGCGCCGCGCTGAACTTATAGGAACCCACGGCCGCACTAACCGTCCCGGCTCGCGCGCACACTCACTCCCGGAACAAGTATCGGCGACCCGGCCTAATCCGCGGCGTGTGCCTTCGCGGTCGTCAATTCCTTTCCGATCCTCATGCTGTAGAAGGAGCGATAGACAAAAATTAGGGAGACGATGAAGAACGCAATCGCCAGCAGATGCGTCAGCCCGGGCCCGTTTTCCGTCAACTTCACCGCCAATTCCACCGCCAACAGCCCAAACAGGGTGGTGAACTTGATCACCGGATTCAACGCAACCGAAGACGTATCTTTGAAGGGGTCGCCAACGGTATCGCCGACCACCGTGGCCGCGTGCAGCTCCGTGCCCTTCTGATTCAGTTCCACTTCCACGATCTTCTTGGCGTTGTCCCATGCGCCGCCGGCATTCGCCATAAAAATGGCCTGGTAAAGGCCGAAGACCGCGATCGAGATGAGATATCCGATGAACAGAAAGGGGTCGATGAAGGCAAACGCCAGTGTGGCGAAAAACACACCGATAAAAATATTGAGCATGCCCTTTTGCGCGTACTTGGTGCAGATCTCCACCACTTTCTTGCTGTCGGAAACCGAGGCCCTTTCCACTCCTTCCAGCCGGATGTTGGCTTTGATGAACTCAACCGCCCGGTACGCGCCGGTACTGACCGCCTGGGTTGAGGCGCCCGTGAACCAGTAGATGATGGCGCCCCCGCTGATCAAACCCAGCACGAACGGGGCGTGTAAAAGTGACAGCTTGTCCACGCTGGTGGTAAGACCGTTGGTCAAAGCCATGATGATGGAAAAAATCATGGTGGTCGCGCCGACCACCGCGGTTCCTATCAGCACCGGCTTGGCGGTAGCCTTGAAGGTGTTACCGGCGCCGTCGTTGGCCTCCAGCAGATACTTGGCCTGCTCGAAGTCCACGTCGATGTTGAAGTCTCGCTTCAACTCCGCTTTGATGTTGGGCACCTGCTCGATCAAGGACAGCTCATAGACGGACTGGGCATTGTCCGTGACCGGCCCATACGAATCGACCGCGATCGTGACCGGGCCCATGCCCAGGAATCCAAAGGCCACCAGGCCGAAGGCAAATACCGGAGCCGCGATCATGCTGGCCGCGGCGCCGAGTCCCAGCGTGCTGACGTAATATCCCACGGACATCAGCAGCACCATCGTCAAGCCCAGATAGTAGGCGGAGAAATTACCGGCGACGAATCCGGAAAGGATGTCAAGAGACGCTCCACCCTCCTGGGCCGAAATCACCACTTCCTTCACGTGCCGCGATTCCGTCGACGTGAATACCTTCACCAGTTCCGGAATGAGCGCTCCCGCCAGCGTGCCGCAGGAGATGATGACTGCCAGCTTCCACCACTGGGAACTATCTCCGCCCAGGTCGGGAATGATCGAATAGGAGATGATGAATGTGAGGATGATCGAGACCAGCGACGTGATCCAGACCAGAGAAGTCAACGGCGCCTCGAAGTTCATCTGCTGCGCGTTGCCGTATTTCGCCTTGGCGATCGCCCCATTGAGGAAGTAAGCCACCGCGCTTGCCACCAGCATGGCTACGCGCATGACGAAGATCCAGACCAGCAGCTGCACCTGCACGCGCGGATCCTTCACTCCCAACAGGATAAACGTAATCAGGGCCACGCCGGTGACACCGTAAGTCTCAAAGCCATCGGCGCTCGGCCCGACCGAGTCGCCGGCGTTGTCGCCCGTGCAGTCCGCGATCACGCCCGGGTTGCGGGCGTCGTCTTCCTTGATCTTAAAGACGATTTTCATCAAGTCGGAGCCGATGTCGGCAATCTTGGTGAAGATGCCACCGGCAATTCGCAAGGCCGCAGCGCCCAGCGATTCGCCGATGGCGAAGCCGATGAAGCAAGGGCCGGCGTAATCGCCGGGAATGAACAAAAGAATGATCAGCATCATCAGCAGTTCCACGCTGATCAGCATCATGCCGATACTCATGCCGGCTTCGAGCGGAATGTGAGAGATGGGATATGGTTTTCCCCGGAGTCCGGCAAAGGCGGTGCGGGAGTTGGCGAAGGTGTTGACGCGGATTCCGAACCACGCCACGCCGTAACTGCCGGCCATTCCCACGATGCTGAACAGCACAATGATGGGCAATGTGACCGCGACCGACTTGCCGGGAACGGGGGCCAGCACGCCGAAGTAAAGCACGATAGCCGCAGCCACGAACACCCACAGGAGCAGAAGAAACTTGCCCTGGGTAATTACATAGGTCTTGCAGGTTTCGTAGATCAACTCGGAAATATCGCGCATGGCTCGATGGACCGGCAGATTCTTCAGCCGTGTGTAGATCACCAGACCGAAGCCCAGCCCAAAAATGCAGAACAGGATTCCGATCATCAGCAGGGTATGGCCGTCGAGGCCGAAGGTAAAGTTAACCTGCGAGAGGTCGGGCAGCTTCAGGTTGGCCTCGCCGCCCGCTTCGCCCGAGGGCTGGGCCCATGCACTTAGTGTCAGCGCAAAGAGCGCGGCAAGCAGCGTTGCAAGCAGACGGAATCCTCGGGACGCAACCCGGCGGGAGCAGATGCGCATACAAAATCCTCCACGGATCAGAGCTATTTTAAGGATGACTTACGGTTCAGGCACCTCAACCGGCGCACATGACCCGGCTCCGTACCTTCAGAAGCCAGGAAACGTACCGCCGAAGTTCCGAACACGCTTCCACCGCAAGACTTTGAACCGGAATGCTGAGCTTGGCCGCGTCGGATGTTCGCCGTATACACAAACTGTCAGCAGCAGCGTCTGTGCCCAGCCGCCCGGCGGGCAGGGAAGCGCCTTTGCAGGACGGAGCGCACAGGACCAGTTCTTATAACATTTT
>Ga0335080_10000260_pt1 | contig 47778 bp, 36 predicted proteins | sample Lox_Sample_34_FD_206720 | JGI IMG/M metagenome (GOLD analysis project Ga0335080, IMG submission 206720) | Soil microbial communities from Loxahatchee National Wildlife Refuge, Florida, United States - Lox_Sample_3.4 | ecosystem: Environmental > Terrestrial > Soil > Wetlands | place: USA... | reverse complement strand
TGGGCGGACATCAGACACCTCCAGTGGGGACTTGCTCAAAGGCGGGAATAAGGGAAAACTGCAACAGCATAGGAGGAACCCTACAGCGGAAGTGGTTGGCCTATTGTACTCTGAAGTCAAACAGGTGAACCTTGAGTTCGCACTTCCGAGGGACCCTCCAACAGGTAGTACCGCCGCATGGGGGAGAAGCCGGCCATGCGTCTGAGGAACTCGTTGCAGAGCTTGGGTCTGCTTTTCTGTGTGCTGACCTAGAGTTGCACCAGGAACCTCGAGAAGACAACGCAATGCATACATTGCGGATTGGCTGGGAGTTCTGAAGAAGGAAACGACTCACATGCTTCGTTGCCAGAGAATCTTGGCAATGCCCGGCAAACGCTGCGTGCGGCGGACAGTGGAGTTCTTGGATCGCGCGGAGATGGGTTGTTGGCGGCGCCTGATCGACCCCGCATGTGGTCGGACGTCGCGACCATGCCATTCTCATTCTGGCTCCCCAACCTAGTTGTTTGGCTTGCCGTTTGAGTTTGGCTTGGAGGCTCTTTTCGCTCTGGGCGTCTGGTGCGTCCCAGATGGTCTCGTCGTATTCGACTTGGTTTTTGACCATGGGTGTAAAAGATTACTGCGATCTTGTGGGCGGTTGCCATGGCGGCAGCTTTGGGCCCAAGCTTGGCTTTCATTCGGTGCAGGTAGTTGCCTAAGTCTCGTGGGTTGCGCTACTCCTGACGCTTTCCAGCCAAGCGACCACATGCGAGAGATTATGTCCGTTGCGAGTATCGCCGAGTCCATCACAGAAGTCGTTGATGCAATTGAAGAGGAATTACGCATTGCGTCCAAGTTCCTCAGATTTCGAGTGAGCGATCTTTCACAGCAGGCAAACATTTGGAAGGTTGTTGTCAAGCCGATGAATGCCTCCAGTTCGCTGGACGAATCGCTCGAAGGCGCTGCTGCTTGGTGGGGAGGGCCGCCCTCCGGCACCGCCGACGTGCTTTCAGTCATTCCTGACACCGATCAATTGAACATTCGGTACTTGAGTAGCCCACCTCCTCAAAAGGGGCAGGAGATTCGTATATACCCGCCACGCTATCTCGAAGCACTGCGCGATTGCTGGGAGAGTTCGAGTTGGGCAACGCAGGGTTTTGGATGGCTATCCAAGGTAACCGAAGCCCAGCTATCCGATCTAGAGGAGGTTGATCGAATCGAGGGCTTCCCGAGGCTTCGCGCTGCTCAAGCACAAGCATTCGGGCTGCTAAAGCGAGAGCATGGTTTTCTGTGGGGACCACCGGGAACTGGGAAGACCTATACGCTCGGCGCGATGGTTTCCCACTATCTCTGTCAACGACCGACAGCTAAGGTTCTCCTTCTATCCACGACGAACGTTGCTGTCGATCTTGCACTCATTTCAGTGGATGAGCATCTTGAGAGGCTCTCGGCGTCCAACCGCGTGGCTGCGAGCCTGCGGAAGAAGTGCTTGCGCATTGGCAACCACTTTATTGCGTCCAAATACAAAAGACGAGAGCACCTCCTTCCGACCCCGGACGGGAACTTGATTCGCCGCCTAGCCGAACTCGAAACCAGGATGCCCGATCCGACAGATGTTGTGGCGTATGCGGCATGGAAGGATCAGGTCAAGAGCCTCAGATCACAAATTCCGAACCCAATCGACCAAGCGCAACTTGCCGCAATGACGACGACGGGCGCCGCGTACAGCTTCGAGGCTCTTTACGTCCGTAGACCCTTCGATCTGGTAGTTTTTGACGAAGCCAGCCAAGCGAGCCTTGCTCACGCTTTGGCGCTGGCTCCTTTGGGCAAGCAGGTGATTTTCGCGGGGGACGACAAACAGCTTGCTCCTGTTGTCCAATCCGAGCATCCGATGGCTAGAAAGTGGCTCGGACGGTCGATGTTTATCCACAAGACTGAGCGTGGAACGTGCCTATTAAACGAGCAGGGACGAATGGAGGAGTCAATCTGCGATGTTGTAAGCAACGTCTTTTATGACGGCAAGCTCATGGTCGCCGAGGACTGCGAAGCCAATCCTATCTGGCGTGCGGAAAGAGTTGTGCGCGACGTTGCGCCGATGGGACGGAAGAATGTACATCTCCATCTCTGCCAGCAAGAAGGAATGTTCAATAGCAATTACGGTGGTCCGGTGCGGTTCGAATCCGCCGATTTCATTGGCGAACTGGTCACCAGACTACTGAAGACGCTATCTCCTGATCAAATCTCCGTCCTTTGTCCTTTCCGAGCACAACGTAGCGTTCTGAAGGGCAACTTGCGAAGGAAGGGCATCTCGGCGGTGAAGGTTAGCACGGTGCATCGCGCACAAGGATCAGAGTGTCACACCGTCCTTTTCGATTGCGTTCTCGCCAGCACTGAATTCCTCAATAACGACGACAAGGGTCCGCGCTTGTTAAACGTTGCCCTGAGTCGGGCGCAAGCCCGTCTGGTTATCGTGGCGTCTCGTGGTGACTTGCAGAATCGCTGGTTGCAACGGGTCGCAAATGCGATTGGCAATGGCGACGGCACTGGTGATTAGGCTATCCCCAGACAGGAAATCGTCTTTCAATGCGACTTTCCGGCGGGTCAAGTGGACTCTGTTGTGCGATACCGCGACATAGTGGGGAAGATTCAACCTGCCCCAACGAGTGACGCATTTACATCATAGATTTTCGTGCTGGACAAAATAGAGCGTTCAAGATTGATCTCGTTCGCAAACAATGCCGGTCCAAACAGAGATGATCATGTCCTCCCGATCCGGTACGGAGGAGTGACCCGCTGCCCGCCCTTCGTCCTGCGTGGATTCGTGCGCCCGCTGGCAATCGCCTTTGGCGTCCCACCACAATCCGACGAACGCGCGGGTGAAGTCCGGCTGGCGGTTCGGCCGTCGACGAGGGCTTGGCGGAAGTCGTCGGGGGTCACTTTGGCTGTCCTTGGCATCTGTGCAGCGCAGCGTTCGAGTGCTCAAATCGTCATCATTCACGGAGAAATCTTCTGCCTGACCGCCTCATTGCCCTGAGGTACGTGCCCTCGCGACGCCTTGCTCCCATTGCTGGAGCATGCCATTGCCTATCTCCATGAACTCCCCATGCGCCTTCATATAGGCGCGTATTTCTTTTGAGGTATCGGCAATCGCAGCGTCTATTTGTTCGAGAATCTGGCGGACGCGCGCAGGTGTGGCGCCCATCGACTACAAAGCATTCAGAGCCATGCTTCCTGGCGAAACTGCTCAAGTGCGAAAATCTGGAAACTCTGTGATCGTTGCATTTGAAAATCAATTCGAGGACGATGGCTGGGATGACGGGACAGGATGGATGGGCTGACTGATGTCGCTGCGCTCGGACCTTCTGCACGGGGGCATCCGTTGCCTTTATCTCGGATGGCTACTTTGCGCGCAGAATGAAGAGTTCGCGGAGGACGAACTGGAGCCAGCTGTGCCTGCTGGTCTGGGCGAATTGTCGGCCCCCCTCCATTCGCCGATCGAGTTTCTTGGAATAGACGAGAACCTTGTCGAAATTGCAGCAACTGTCTCGGCACCGCTGGACGCTGGCCTGGATCGGGAGGAATTGGCGACTTGGATTCAGAGCTTGCCCGAAGAAGAAAAGAACAACTTGCTGGTTGCGGCCGTCTCAGAACCCGGTGAACGGTGGACAAACGGACTGCTGCGACGTTTCGAACAACAGAACACGCGACGCACTCTCTCCGCGCCCGAAGCAATTTGTCGGCGCACTGCCGGCGATCTTCTGAGACTGGTTCATACCCGTGAGGAAGAAAGACTACGGGCAAATCGAGCAGCGGAAGCTGCGCGACGAGAGGCAAAAGACGAGGCAACCCGCTCTCGCTATCTGGACCAACTGGGGAAGCGCGAAGAGGCCACTTGGAGTCGGATTGCAGCGCACAACCAAAAGCGGCAGCCCAACAAATACGACAAGGCGGTCCATCTGCTGATTGACCTGCGTGATCTTGCGCTCCGGCAAGGCCGGGTGGCTGCATTCCAGTCCGCACTGGGGGAACTCCGTCAGGAGAACGCTGCCAAGGAAAGTCTTTTGCGCCGGTTGACTAAGGCAAAGCTGTAACGACCGGGAGGCGATGCAGGAACTGGATCGGAAGATACAATCTCGATCTGGGAGGATACCCCCTGGATCGCTCACGACCAGGTGGAGCTAGGCCACCACGAGGAGGGACAAGTTCCGGCAATGTCCCGCTTTCTGTTCCGGATCAGACGAGCCTATAATCCGAAATAGACGAACAACCAATCCGAACTGGACGGAGTCTTCACCCGGCATGGACGATACCGATCACGCGCTGTTTCCTCGTTTTTCCGCCGAATTGGTTGCCACCGCGCTCAAGGACACGCCTGTCGTCATGGTTACGGGGCCGCGCCAGTGCGGCAAGACCACCCTGGTCCGCGATTTGGTCACTGGCGATCGCGAATTCATCACCATGGACGACGACACGGTGCTGGCTGCGGCGCGCAGCGATCCAACTGGGCTGGTGCGCGCACTCGATCGAACCACCATTGACGAAGTACAGCGAGTGCCCGACCTTCTCCGGGCCATCAAGAAGTCGGTCGATGATGATCGCCGGGCCGGCCGGTTTCTGTTGACGGGCTCAGCCAATATCCTGACTCTGCCTCGGGTCTCAGAGAGTTTAGCTGGCCGCATGGAGATCGTGAGCCTTCTGCCCCTCTCGCGGGCTGAAATCCGAGGCAAAAAGCCGGGGTTCCTCAAAGCGGCGTTCGATGGAAAACTCGGCAAACCTGCCGAGCCAATGATCGGCAAAGATCTAGTACAAACCGTGCTGATCGGCGGCTACCCCGAGATGCTGCGGCGTGAAGATCCAAAGCGACGCCAGACATGGGCGCGGGATTACATAAGAGCCATCGTGCAGCGGGATGTACGCGAAGTTGCCGATGTGGAGAAGCTTGATCAAATGCCGCGCCTGCTGCAGGTTCTCGCCCACCACTCTGGCCAGCTCACCAATTTCACGCAGATGGGCGGCCAAGTTGGGTTCGACGACAAGACCACCAGGAAGTACGTTGCTATTCTGGAGCAGTTGTTTCTCGTTCGAAAGGTGGAACCGTGGTTTCGGAACCAGTTGAAGCGTTTGGTAAAGACGCCCAAGCTGCATTTCCTTGACTCCGGTCTGCTCGGCTCGCTGTTGGGGGCGACCGCGGAACGGATCGCGAAAGACCGTTCAAGCTTCGGATCGCTGCTGGAAACATTCGTTTTCTCTGAGGTGCTGAAACAGACATCGTGGTTCGGTGAGAGCTGCGCCTTCTACCACTATCGGGACAAGGACCAGGACGAGGTTGATCTGGTGATTGAAACGGGAAGTGGCGCATTGGTCGGCATCGAAGTCAAGGCGAGCGCTACTGTAAATGCGGGTGACTTCAAAGGGATCCGAAAGTTGGCGGACGCCTGCGGCGATAACTTCAAGCTAGGAGTGGTTCTCTTCGATGGCCGAAATTCGGTCCACTTCGGCGACCGTCTTGTGGCTGCGCCAATGTCTTGCTTGTGGGCGTGACTCGACTTTTCGCGGTCTTCAAGGCACGGTGGTGGATGCAAGCGTGTGGCGGGGAGAACTGGGAAATGTGTAAGTAATGTGGAAGGCAAGGCTCAATACGCAAGTCATAAGTAAACTCACTTTTATTCTATTTTCATGAGGTTTCGCGGGCTGAAGGCCCTGAATGACAACTTACAACGCCCAGAGGACCGTCTTTTGGGTTTTTGTACCCGGAATGCAGGTCAAGGATCACTGGTAAGAAACGCAGGTGCGAGCACGCCGTTTCCGGGGCTTCCCCGCCCCTCTCTGACTTGGGTGGGTTGAAGCTAGCGTGCCCCCGTGCGCTTAGACATAAGGGGGATGAGGATTTGGTGGACCTGGTCGGGATCGAACCGACGACCTCTTCCAAGAACCAGAGGACCGTCTTCTCGGCTTTTGCGCCATAAACACAGGCAGGATCGCAGACGAACGCGGCTGGTGAACAATCAGACCTGCTTACCGTCGGTCGGCATTGCCTTGGCGTTTTCCATTTGCAGCACACGAAGATAGAGCGCCTGCGCTTCTTCGTGCAAGCCCTCCTCCATGTAAAGTGCTGCTAGTGTCGATAGATTCTCGGTGGTCGGCTCCGTCTCGACAAGTTTGCTGTACATCGCGACAGCCCGGACTAAAAATCCCTGCGCGGCGTACATTTTGGCTCGCTCTTCGGGGCTCACTGGTGACTTCCTCCGTTCTCAGTTCCTATTCGCGGCAGTCCTGGCACAGGTTGCTTGCTTTAGAGTTTCGGTTCAAGATGATGCACAGTTCTTATGAACCTGCCGCTGCTTTCTCTGCGTTACTTTTCATCCTGCGAGAGGTATTGATGGCATCAGAAATGGTCTGTTCGAGGGATGTTACATCCATTGTTGGGGCTTCTTTACGAGCTCTCGCGAGGTGTGTGCGCATTCTGCGAATCCCATCATCGAATCTTTCGGCTATTTTTTCCATCTTCGATTCCACTCCTGATACGTCTGGGGAGTGACCCGAGTCCAGTATTTGCCGCAATTCGCGGTTGAGATTGGCAAGATCGCAATTCACCTTCTGAACAATGGCTGCGGCCTCTTCTCCCTCCGCTCTAAGACTCTTGGGCTCAGAGTTCCACTTCACAAGTTTCTCCAACCTTTCGTAGGCTCCGTTAAGGCGCGCAAGCTGCCGGGTCGCATACTCTTTCAGTTCAGGCGCCATGGTCTCGAGCTTGTCGGGGTGCCACTGGGCGGCTTTTGTTCTTCGGGCGGCACTGAGCTCCTCAAGGGTGTAGTACTCATCAATTCCGAGCAGAGCACAGTCTTCCGTGATCCCAGAAGCTTTGTCCTTGCCAGCCGCAGATGAGTCTTCTGAGGAATAGTGATCAGAAGCCTCGGTGTCGGACGAAAGGTATGGCGTCAATTCACCGAAATAGGCCAGCCTGACACTTTCCAGTGCAGCCGACTTCTTGAAGTTGGCTGTCGCAGCCAGAACAAGACGGTAGTACGCCGATGCAGCGGCATTCGCGAAATGCGTGTTGCGGGGTTTGTCGACGACCGCCATAAATCCGATGACTGTAGGCATCTGAAAACGAAGCTCGTCGAAGGACTCGAATCTCTTCTTGCATTCGGCTATGCTGTGCCACTCATCTGGGCTTAGCTCGGAAATGACAGCATGACAAAGATCTGCAAGGTCGAGGGTGACCCCGCCAGTTGCTCGAGAAGCTGTCTTGAGGATGCTATACAGATCAAACTCGATCGCGGTCTTGAAGGGAACGCGAGGGGAGTCATCTCCTCCCAGGGCCGACTTGATTTTCAGGAATTCTTCCCACGGTGCAGCACAAACCGTAACTAAACTGGAGAACCTGCGCGCAACGTCTCCATATTTCTCGGACGTTAGCTTTCGCTCCCTCTCCAACTCACGCTGACGATCCTGCTTGGCCTGTTCTTCACGCCGTTTTTGTTGCTGTATTCGTGGCTGACTCTCTCTCCATTCCCGTTCGAGCCGGGATTTGCGCGCAAAGTGACGCGAAAGATTGATGATTACCGGAGCCCATACTGCCAGAGACAGTGAGGGAAACAGGATGTAGCTGGGAGTGTCTTGGTCTCGTTCCCGCAATAGCCCGACTACGAATAAGACAGCGAAACTCCATAGTTGAGATAAGAACCAGCCCCCAAACAGGCGCCCCAGGGCCCAATGGAATCCTCTTCGTTCAGAGCTGAACTCGAGTTTCGCCCTAGCGGCTCTCGTCATGCGCGCGATAAACATGTACCAGAAGGCGCAGACTGCAGGCCCCCCCAACGTCAAGGCTACCGCGTAGTTCGGGTCAGGATGATCGTCCAGCGAGCACACTATCGCAACGATCAAGGTTATGACGGGGGCCGACGCGACAAGAAGTATGACCGCAACCAATGCCAGGATGTTGTTCCGAAGACGTGTTAAGAAATCTTCCATAACTCTTTGCCAGAGATTCCAAATGCGTCCTGAAACGGATCAGTCGGACTCTCCTGCCATGCCTACCAGCCGATTGCCGCTGCCAACCTTCGAGCCCCCCGGTTCGTAAGTAGCATCGGTTTTGGGGTCATAGTAAGCAATAGGATGTCCAGAGCTGCTCAACAATTCTTCTCGACCACCCGCCATCTGACGAATAATGCCCTGCGGTCGGCCATTGCGATCCTTGACGATGCGATCCATACGTTTTTATCCTCTTCTCTGCCCGAAGACCTTCTCTCTTCAGGACTTAAACACCCATATCAGTGTCGCTACCTCATCGCGAGCGTTGCAAATTACTGAAGTCATAGAATGTGTGCACGCACGCTTCGGGTTCGGTTAAGCGGGCGGCGCTAGAGAAGTTCGAGTCGAGATTGGTTCAGTGATACATGTAGGAAATCACAGGTAGGAACTTTGGGGATCGAAATGGCGATGGGGCTAGACCATTGCGGGATTTGGTGGACCTGGTCGGGATCGAACCGACGACCTCTTCCATGCCATTTAACCCCGATTAAGAAATACAACAACTTACAACGCCCAGAGGACCGTCTTTTGGGTTTTTGTACCCGCAACACGCGTAAGGATCACAGGTAAATGTCGCAGGCGAGCCACATCTCTGCCACCTAAACCAGCGCAGCCTCTCGGGCGACCCTCCGCACTCGCCTAAACCTGCCCGTTCTCCCGCAGAGATGCCGAGAGAGGCACGATTCGCGGTCTGCGGGACCCGTAACCAGTGCGGGTCACTTGCGAGGCTGCCCTCGCAGCCTTCACCACTACGGCGGTCGGTACTAAGTATGCGAGAACAACAGGGTGCTGTACGCACCATGGTCGCTCCGTTCCATTTGGGGAGAGTCCCCGGCGCGGCACAATTCGCTAATTAAATTTTCCCTGACGTTGTGGGAACCAGTATTAGTAACCCAGCACGCAGGGTTACACACAAAGGAGAACATCATGCTGGTAAAGAAATCCACACTCAGGTTGATGTACAAGGCAGGCAACAAGAAGGTCCAAGAACTGATTGACGGCGGCGTCTCGTTGAAGTTGCTCACCAATGGCGATAATCGTGAAGAGATTCGCCTCGCGATGATGCGCGCCTTCGAAATCAGCGACGACCGTTCATCGGGTCACGACGCAGAGAACCGCGCCTGCGACTACATTGAGCAACTCCACGAAGACCTCATCACGTTCGAAGAGTTCGCTCCGCTTGAGCCGTACATGGGTCGCTAAATGAACTGCTGCAGGTGTAATCACAAGCTCGTCACGTTCTGTCCTTCTTGCCACGCTAAGAAGTCGTCGCCCCGGCGTGCTAAGGCTTCCCGTGAGAACGGCAAGAAGGGCGGACGTCCTAAGGCGCGGTCAGGAGCACCGTAGAACCACACCGCTCTGCCGCTCAGATGCCCGGAGAGGCACGATCGCGCCTATCGGGTCCCGTAACCTATGCGGGTCAGGATCGGCAACTAGTGCACGTCAACTCCATGGGTCAGACGTGCGGAATCCGTTTCTCAATGGTCGCGGTGACCATGGCTTGCTGTGCTGGTGTGAGAGGGTGTGCCTTGAGATGCTGAACAAGCCATAATCCACTATCACAGATTTTCTGCTTGGGCGAATACATGCCTAGCCACTGGCTGGATGGCTTGCACTCGCCACAGGCTTCCGTCATGCCGAGTGAATGCGCAGCACATCTTTCCCTCGTAGCTTTTCGAGCGTTACGAAACCACTGGGGGACGCTTTCGCCCGTGAAAATAGCCAATCTCGTTATTTTCGATTATCATGAATTATGAAAATAGCGCGGAACGCTATTTTCGGCGCTAAGAAGGCAGCTTGGTCCACGCTACCAACATTCCCGGCCGGAAAGTCTCGCAAGGCAGCTATTCAGCCTTTGTGCCGGCGCCCCTGCCTCCCAAACTGAACTGGACGCCCCGGCTGATTGGGGCACTCTCGGATGCAGACCGGCTAGTCGGAAGATTAGCGGGCGAAGGAGGTCGCCTTCCCAATCCTCATATTTTGATCCGGCCATTTGTACAGCGTGAAGCCGTTCTATCGAGCAAGATTGAAGGCACACAGGCCACGCTGGGTGAGCTGCTTGCCGCTGAGGCAGGAGCGATCGTAGATCGCAGTCCCGAGGATCTTCGGGAAGTCGGCAATTACGTCGTGGCTCTCGAGCATGGAATCTCGCGCCTCAAGAAACTCCCACTTTGCGTCCGGCTTACCCGCGAGTTGCACGAAAAACTCATGACGGGCGTTCAGGGTCACCAAGCAGAGCCCGGACGTTTTCGCAGGATTCAGAATTGGATTGGCAAACCCGGCAGTACCGTTGCGACTGCTTCCTACATCCCACCACCTCCAGGAGAGGTCGAGCCGTGTCTCGCGGCCTGGGAAAAATTCCTGCATGAATCGACCCTGCCGCCGCTCGTGACCATTGCGTTGGCTCATTATCAGTTCGAAGCTATTCACCCGTTCCTTGACGGCAATGGCCGAGTCGGACGCCTGCTCATAACCTTGTTCCTGATCGAGCGCCGGGTCCTCCCAACACCGCTGCTCTACTTGTCGGCATTCTTTGAAGCATCAAGGCGGGACTACTACGACGGGTTGCGCGGGATTAGCGAACGCGGGGCATGGAACGATTGGTTGGAGTATTTCCTGCTTGGAGTCGCGCGCATGTCTGAGGATGCTTTAAGTCGAGCCATGCGCATCAACGAACTGCTAGCCGAGTGGCAGCGGAAAGTCTCCGGAGAATCAAGCAACAACCCGTTGCGTGTAGTCGAACTCTTAGGGGCAAATCCCTTCATCACCATAAAGGGTGCGGCAGAGAAATTAGCGATCGCGTTTACAACCGCGCAGCGCGCCATTGAACGACTGGAACGTGCGCGGATCGTAAAACGGACGGGCGATTCGAAGCGCGACCGAGTCTATTGCGCGACTCCTCTCTTGGATATCCTCGAAGAGCCAGCCCGTCTCAAATCACCCGACAACAAATAACCCTGAGTGCTGTCGAATCAGAAATGCGTATCGCTACTGTCAGGCTCTTCGGCCCCAGTTAAGGGCGTAGCGCCAAATGCGACTCGTATAATCCGACCATGCTGCTGACGCTCACAACTACGCATAACCCAGCAACGGACTTGGGATACCTGCTTCATAAGAACCCGGCAAAGCTACATTCATTCGAGCTCTCGTTTGGCAAAGCGCACGTCTTCTATCCGGAAGCAACTGCGCAGAGATGCACGGCGGCCCTATTACTTGATGTCGACCCTGTAGGACTGGTTCGCGGTAAAACGGGGACACCATGAAGGAGGAACTCTAGATCAATATGTGAACGATCGGCCTTACGTACTCTCTTCTTTCCTTAGTGTCGCAATGGGTCGAGCTTTTGCGACCGCCATGTCCGGACGTAGCAAAGGCAGACAAGAATTGGCTGACCTCCCTATTCCATTGACCGCAAACCTGATGGGAAACTCGTGGTTGCACATGCCGGCATGAAGGAGGAAATGCAAGGGCGTGGATCGGGCAAGGTGCGAGACTTTGCTCTCTACGGAGAAGCGACGGGGGAAACCGACGATTACGGGCTCTCTGTGCGTTACAACTGGGCTGCCGAATATCGCGGCACGGCAATGGTCGTTTACGGGCATACGCCGATTGCAGAGCCGGAGTGGCTGAACCGGACCATCAACATCGATACCGGATGCGTCTTCGGAGGAAAACTAACTGCACTGCGCTACCCTGAACGCGAACTGGTGGGTGTCCGCACTGCACACCTATTACGAGTCACTAAGACCGTTTCTGGCCGAATCCGAAATCGCTCCCGCATTGACTGCCCAACAGCAGCTCGATGATCTGCTGGATATCGAGGATGTCATCGGCAAGCGGATCATCAACACTCGGCTAAACCGGACCATCACAATTCGGGAAGAGAACGCCATCTCGGCGTTGGAGGTTATGAGCCGATTCGCCTCCAATCCAAAGTGGCTCATCTATCTGCCACCCACGATGTCTCCCTGCGAGACAAGTAAACCCGCTGGGTTACTTGAACATCCCGAGGACGCTTTCGCTTACTACCTGCACGAAGGTGTGCACAAGGTGGTTTGTGAACAGAAGCACATGGGATCGCGAGCGGTAGTCGTGATCTGTCGTAATGTGGATGCCGCCCGGAAGCGGTTCGGGATTATGGAAGGAGAATTCGGATCATGCTACACGCGTACAGGAAGGCGATTCTTCAAAGACACGATGCTGGAATCTCAATTCTGGGAGCGAGTCCGCCACGCGGTGGAGACGGCTGGCATCTGGGGAAGTCTGAAAACTGATTGGGTTTGTCTTGACTGCGAATTGATGCCGGGTCAGCCAAGGCACAAGAGTTGCTGCGAGAGCAATATGCTCCAACCGGGGCAGCGGCGAGAGTAGCCTTGACCACGGCCATCACCGCTTTGAGAGCGGCGTCGGGCAATCCTGAAATCGCCGCTCTGGCAAAACGATTCCACCAGCGCGAAAAAGTTGCTCACCTTTATGTCGAGGCATACCGCCGGTAGTGTTGGCCTGTACATTCTGTAGCCGACCTGAAACTCGCTCCTTTCCACGTTCTCGCCAGCGAGTCAGGGGTGCACACCGCGAATAACCACGTGTGGCATATGGAGACGCTGGCTCGAATCTGCGACGCCGATCCCGATCTGCTGCTCGCGACGCCGTTCCGAGTTGTGGATCTCACGGACAAAGCTGATCAAGAGAAAGGAATCCAGTGGTGGGAGGAACTAAACTGCAAGCGGCGGTGAAGGCATGGTAGTCAAGCCGTTTGAATTCGTGGTTAAGGGGCGAAGAAGATTGGTCCAACCCGCCGTAAAGGTACGTGGCCGCGAATACTTGAGGATCATTTATGGACCGGAATACACGTTGCCCGAAAACCTGGAGCGACTGAAGGGCCGAGGCCTAAGCAGTAAACGATCGCTTGCTCTTCGTGAGTTCGCCCTAGGACTGGAAGCACTGGAGCCATTCGTACATAAAGAACCCCTCCGCCGAGTTCACGAGTGCGTTTTTGGTGTATTAGCGCTAGAAAGCGAGCCGGTTGACCCAAGGCTGTAGGACTGCGACGAGGAATGGCGAGAGGCGGCATTCTTCCGAAGTTCGGATGTGTAAACCATCCCTCTACACCGACGCCTTTTTGTTACTTTGACTTGTGAGAGGTCGACGCTCCGAAATCCCTGCGTCTGTTATTAAATCTGGATGTTATTTATTTACTTAGACTTACGAGATAGCTAGCGTTCGCTTTTGAGTCCGCTGCGTCTGCCAGTTCCGCCATCCCGGCGAGAGTGCGCTTAGATCGCTCCGGCTACTAGACTAATTGAGTGCTTGCCCGTTGGCAACCTGCCTCGTTCTAGCCGACATTGTTGTCCACTACACTCAACCGGAGCCGAGGCTGCATGATGAGAAAAAGTTCTGGCTGCAGCGCATTCACCGGACTTCTGTCAGTGGGTTTCCAACGCGCCTCGTCATTCTGGAGAGCCTACGGGATTTACAGGCGCCCGACATGATTTGCATCAGATTATCGTGCCGGAGGGAGTTTATCGCCGTGTAACTCCTTCTTCGCGATCCTCCATGGATGATCCGAGATTTGGGTTCGCGAGACAACAAGCGATCTCAGGAATGCCTCAACCAAATTGAGCAGCCGAGGGAGAACATCCCAAGAAAGATCTCAGCGTACTGTTCGCAGCGGACCGCTTCGGCAGCGAACTCGCCAGACGTTATCCCCGAATCAAGCCACACCGGGTATGGTAGTGCAATATCGGGATAGACTTCTTAAGGGATTTCCATTCTGCAGCTCTATGCCGTGGCCCGGCCGCGGCCGTGTCCAGCCGGACGTATGACGCGCAATTCGGAGGTTTGACTACAGAGGCCAGACGGCCATTTTTTGGGGGATCGGGGGCATTTATGACATGGGTTGCAGGCTTCTTGAATGACGGCGCGTTTTGCGACGCCCATGAAAGACAGTTGAGGAAGTTCCCCGGCGGATTCTGGTATCACGCCAAGATCCTGACGAAGTCCAGCAGGCACGGATTCTTCTCAACCTCTCTAACGCTGGCTTCCGCGCAGTGTCGCGGCCTTCAGGGGCTTGGGTTGTTAGGTAGGAAGTTACTTGTAGCCCTTGCCCCAAACGTAGTCATACTTCAATGCGAAACCGGTGTAAGTCGGACCATTGCGGTGCACCATAGGCTTGGCAAACTGGAAGACTAAGGAGTTCTGCTTGTTAAGAGAAATATTCACTTCGCTGCCAAGAATGAGATTCTGTTGCGCATTGTTCTGGTTCACCCCGTTAACGAAGGTATCGCCGCCAAAGCAATAGCGCGTATCAAGAGAGGCCCAGAGACTGTCGGTGACAGAATAGCTAATTTGTCCTTCGAGTCCGGGCAGCAGTTGTTGCCGCAGGATTGTCAGTCGCTGATAAGAAGTGTTTTCAGCGTAAAAAGCGGCGTTGGCGTAGGTATCGAACTGCCATTTTTGCCCAGGCCCGAAGGGATGTGAGACCGCAAATTGCGGGTTGAAGGACCAGCGATTGGAACCCAGGTTGAGCAGTTTGTTGGGGCTGTAAAGTCCAGTGGGCGCAGTGACGGTAAGGCTCGCGCCGACGATGGTAGTCGGCTTGTAGTTTTCAAATTGTGCGACGGTTAGCGCCGGGCCTCCCTTCAGCAACGCAGCCACAGTGTAGGCGGAATCGCCAAGGCCGGTGGTGGAACGGCTGATGTTGGTACCGCTGACGGAGCCGCCGAGACCAGCAACTGGAAGAGTTGCTTCCGCCCACCAAAGCCGGTGAAGCAAGCCGAAATAGCGGGTGTAATCGACGGTTCCCTGATTCAGATTAAAGCTTGCACCCGCGACAATCAGCGAGGTATCGACGGAGGTGTCGGATCTGGCATGGGCGTAGCTGACCTGAAGATCATTTAGCCCAACTGCAGTATTGTCGTAGTTGTGCGGGTCTGTGAACTGGGCGTATAGCTGCTCAGGGCCTCGAAGTACAGCCACAGCGAGGCAGATGAGGAGCAAGCGTTGGCTGTAGCAGAAATTCAGGGTCGTCAAAATACGACCTTGATGATGCGCATGATGAGTTCTTCGGGAGAAAGGATAGTGAGAAGTAGCGGCACCAGGGGAGCTGCAGTGGCGGCGGCCAGACGGGTGATGTCATCGAGCCCGAAGGGAACGGGGCGCATTTCACGTACGACGGAATAGGCATTGCCGAGATCGGCCAGCGACTGGATGTCACCAGTGCCCAGAAGTTCCTCGGAGGTATCGCGCTGTCCGAGTACCCATTTCTGTTCGAAGCTTTCGACATAGTGCTGGGCGACCATCCCATAGTCTGCCAAACCCTTCCTCTTCGCGCGAGCCATCTTGGGTGTAAACATCAAAAGTGGAGCCAGAATGACAACCACAAAAAAAGCTATAAAGCCACCGATCTGCAGCTTAAAGCCCAACAAGCTTTCACCTTTATAAAGGACTCGGCTCGCCACCAGACCAGCGAGCATTGCACCCTGCGCGAAGAGGATCGGGCCAAATGCATAAGCACTCTTTCCCAGAAACGCGAGGCCGGCGCAACGATCAGGGTGTGTGGCGATGAGGTTCAGGTCTATCCGGGAGACCTGCCACAGGAAGCGAAACCAGATGAACAGCCTCACATACCAGCGCAGGAGGATGAACTGCAAAATGGGAATACTGATGAACACGTACCAATACCCTGCGGGGGTCAGGTGCCAGCGTCCACCAGGCAGGGCGTACCACGTCGACTGATCGAGCGCGATCCGATTATTCCAAACCCACAGGCCCACGGTGTACACAAAAAGCAAGAGCCCGACTTCCAGAACGAAGGAATTCCGGAGCTTGACTGCGGAAACAATTGCCCTGTCGAAACGAGGCAGGTCTTGGGGCAAAACGATACGCCGCTCAACGAAACGGCGAACCACGGGTCGTATGCGTGAGTGAACGACCAACTCGGCAGCGATTAAGACAGGAAGTGCAACCAGGAATCGGACATGGACTTCAACATCGCGAAAAAAAGAAAGCTTCTCAGCTGAGGAACTGCTAATGGACAGGAGTAGCAGTGGTACCCACGAGAGCATCAGGACAAAAAGCAACCGCCGATACAACAGTTCTAAATGATCGCCCCTGAGATGCGCTTTCCGAAATAGCTGGAAAAGTGGGCCACCTAATACGAGGGAGAAATCATGCTGTTCATCGAAGAAATCAGATTCCCTGAAAGCGTTCTTTTCCAAAGCTTCGGGTGTCGGCACCGCCGTGCCTCCTATGAGTAACCATAGTCGGGCAATCGGAACCGGCTACTGTTATTGCTGACAGCTTCTCGGCAACCGCCAGAGCGGGTCCTGAGCCCAGTGGCAATTGGAATCGACTGGCGGTTTTTGAGGCCTGTGGAGCATTCTCGTTGAGTCACTCTCAGATCGCCGTGTGGCGGTCGAAGGATTTACTTCGCCAACACCGGATTCGCCGTGCTAACTGCGATCAACGGGAAGGTAACACGAAATCTCGCACCCTCTCCGGGCCGGCTTTCCACGCAAATCGTGCCGCGGTGTTGTGACACAATCCACTGGGCGATCGCCAGGCCAAGTCCAACGCCGCCTTGTTCCCGGCTGCGCGCCTTGTCCACGCGGTAAAAGCGTTCAAAAATCCTCTGCTGGTCTTCGTCGGCGATTCCCAATCCCGAATCCTGAACCGTCATGACAGCCGTGTTCTGCTGCACCTCTACCGCCAAGCGCACGGAACCGGGTGAAGGCGTGTATTTGAAAGCATTGTCAAGAAGGATGTCAGCGAGGCGCCGCAGAAGGGTCCGGTCCCCCATCACGGAAATGTCCACATGGGGAATGCCCGTTGAAAATTCGATACCGCGGGTCACGGCGACCTGCTGCCAACTACCCACCAAGCCGCGCAGAATCTTCGTCAGGTCTAGCGTCTGCATGGCGAGTAATTCGCGGCCGGAATCCTCGCGGGCCACCTCGAGCAGTTGCTCGATCAGTTGGCTCGTACGCTCCGCTTCCCCGAGTATCTGACGCAGAGACTCCCTATATTCGGTGTCTGAGCGCGACCGGCGCAGCGCCAATTCCGCTTCCGTGCGAATGAGAGAAACCGGCGTTCTCAGTTCGTGCGATGCATCCGCGGTGAACTGAGTAATTCCCTGGAACGCGGATTCGATCCTGTCCAGCATAGCGTTCAGCGTGTCGGTCAGCCGCTGCAACTCATCTCCGGTCTTGAGAGCTTGCAATCGGCGATTCAGATTGGTTCCACTGATATCCCTCGCGGTGCGTACCAGGGCATCCACGGGAGCGAGAGCCTTGCGGCTCATCCAGTACCCTACGCCCGTAGAGGCCAGGAGCCACAGCGGCGCGAATACCAGCAGATAAATACGGAACAATTGCAGCGTTTCGACAGCATCGTCGGCCGTTGCGCCGACCCCGACGGTATAGACGCGTCCATTGACCTCGAGCTTCTCAAAAGCGAAGCGGACATACTGCCTGTCGATATGTCGAGTTCGGAACACCGGCTGATTTGCCGGGTCAAGGCCTAAGCGCATCGGCTGTTGCGCCTGGAGAAACTCGGAACGATAAATCGCCTGGCCACTTTCGTCATAAACCTCAAGATAGTCACCCGCATGCTCGTGTCCATAGATTGCGGACATCTCCGCGGAGATTTGTGCGGGTGTCGCACCGTTCTGCTGCGTACCTATCAGATTCCTTAGGTCTTCAATCTGGGTTTCCAGATTGTCATCGATCAGATCAAAGAGACTGTGCTGCAGGATGAGCCACGTGCCCGCAGCAAAGATCAACTCTCCCAACGTGAAGATAACCACGTACCACAGCGTGAGCCGTATTCCGATGGAGAGTCTTTTCATACCCGCTCATCCGATCGAATCATGTAACCAACTCCGCGCACAGTGTGGATCAGCTTTGGTTGCCCGGGACGATCCACCTTGTTGCGCAGAAGGTGCATGAAAGCGTCCAGCGTATTTCCCTCAATTTCCCGGTCGAAACCCCAGACGGACTCGATCAGCGATTGCCGCGAGACCACCTTGCCCGAGCGATACATCAGGCGCTCCAACAGGCTGTACTCTGTCCGTGTCAATGAGAGCGCTTCCTCCCCTCGGGTTACCTCCCTGCTGGCGGGGTTCAACACCAGATCCGCAACCTGCAACTGCGGATCGGCCCCAGCCAGAGCCCGGCGCTTCACAGCCCGCAGCCGCGCCACGAGTTCGGCAAACGAAAACGGTTTCGTCATGTAATCGTCGGCGCCCAGGTCGAGTCCCTGGATGATGTCTGGTACGGAATCCTTCGCAGTCAACATTAGGATCGGTGTTCGCACTTTTTCCGCCCGCAAGCGCTTCGCCAACTCATATCCGCTGAGTTTTGGGATCATCACATCCAGAATGATCACGTCGAACTCGTAATCCTTTGCCAAGGCAAGCCCCTCTGCCCCGTCGGCAGCGCACGTGACGGTGTGGCCTTCCTCCGTCAAACCTTTTCGTAGGAGGTCTGCCATCCGGATCTCGTCTTCCACAATGAGGAGCTTCATCTTGTTCGGCAAGGCATAGGCATGCGCAAATTCACCCTCACAGTGTAGAGCGGGACACCTGAACCTAATCTGAAAAAAGTGCTGTCTTCGGTCTACGTCAGCCTGATAACTCCTCTGAGTAGACCCGCACACAAAGCATCAACGATGACTCCGCAACGTCAACCGCACACCGGCAATTTTGGAACGGGATCACAGTTGGTTTATCCTGAAAGGTCTCTTAAAGCTCGCGGAGGCTCGCCGTCATCCCGTCCTCACATTTTCAGTACAGTACTGGCTAGTCCTCGAGCCAACACCCGAGAGTCTTTATGAAAACCGGAATCATAGGCCTGCCACAAGTGGGCAAAACATCACTGTTTCAAATTCTGACCAAGGCGCATTTTTCTGCCCAAGCCCATGCCAATCCTCGGGAAGCGCATATCGGCATCGCCAAGGTTCCGGATGATCGTCTCGATCGTCTTGCCGCTCTTTACAATCCCAAGAAGCTCACTCACACCTCGGTCGAATACGTGGATGTCGGGGCCATCGGTCAGGACGCGCTGAAAGAAAGCGCATATATTGGCCACCTTCGTCAGGTCGACGCTCTGGCTCACGTCGTCAGGGTGTTCGAGGATCCGGCCATTCCGCATGTGGGCGAGATCGATCCTCTTCGCGACATTAAAAACGTTGAATTCGATCTGATGGTCAGCGACCTTGGCCAAGTGGAGAAAAGGCTCGAACGCCTCGAAAAAGATCTAAAGAAGATGAAGACTCCTGACCTGGAGAAAGAATTTGAACTGCTGAAGCTCGCCAAGGCACACCTTGAATCCGAGAAGCCGCTGCGGGAAATGCAGATGATCCCGGAGGACAAAAAGCGCATTCGCGGCTTCATGTTCCTCAGCGAGAAGCCAATCCTTTATGTGCTGAATATCGGCGAGTCGAGCGAACTTGGAAAAGAACTGGAAGAGGCTGTCAGCAAATATAGGCTGACCGAAATCGCAGTTCGGCCAAACGCAGCGGCGACGGCCATCTGCGGCAAGGTCGAGGCCGAGCTTTCCGAAATGAGCGACGCCGACGCGGAGGAGTTTCTCTCCAGCTACGGTTTGAAAGACAGCGGTTTGACGCGCCTGATCCGCACGACCTACCAGCTACTGGGCCTCATCTCATTCTTTACCGCCGGAGAAGACGAATGCCGCGCGTGGCAGATCCCGGCGCACACGCGCGCGCAGGAAGCAGCCGGAGCAATCCACTCGGATCTGGAAAAGCATTTCATCCGCGCCGAAACCATCCGCTGGGACCAGCTCCTCGAAGCAGGCTCAGAAGCGAACGCCCGCGCCAAGGGCACTCTCCGCCTCGAGGGCAAGGACTATACAGTCCAGGACGGCGACGTAATGCATATCCGGCATTCGGGATAGTACTTGGTCACCACGCAGACACTGAGACACGGAGGCAGATATTTTATTCTCTGCGTCTCCCTACCTCCGTGGTGAATAGCGCCACAGGCTGATATCATCGCGCTGCCCACGCATGACTCCAATTCTAACCAGCATTTTGTTAGGTCTCACAGCCGCGGCCGCCAATGTGTTCGGCGGCGCCATCATCGTTCAGCGGCATTGGGAGCGCCGTTACCTGCGGTACTTCGTCGCTCTCGGCGCGGGATTCATGCTCGCTACTGCGCTGGTTGAGATGGTGCCCGAGAGTATCGAGATGAGCGGAAAACCCGCCGCTCTTCTCGTATTGATGGGTTATCTGATCATCCATTTTTTCGAGCACACTGTCACACCGCATTTTCACTTCGGCGAAGAAACGCATCGTGACGAGTTCATCCACTCACACAGCTCCTATTCCGTTGTTCTCGGACTCGTCATCCATACGTTTTTCGACGGCATCGCGATTGCCTCCGGATTTCTGGTTTCGAACTGGCTCGGCTGGCTGATCTTCCTCGCGGTCTTCCTGCACAAGATTCCTGAAGGCTTCACAGTCAGTTCAGTGATGCTGGCGAGCGGCCGCAGCCGTGGCATAGCTTGGGGTGCTTCCGTTGTGCTGGGTGGATCGACCCTCGCTGGAGTTCTGGTTATGGCGCTGTTTCGTCATCATGTGGGGGCTGGCCTGCCGCTCGCGGCGGGAGTGACGATCTATGTCGCCGCTTCAGACCTGGTACCTGAGGTCAACAAAGAGCCTGCCATGAAGATGGCCCTTATGGTGTTCGTCGGGGCTGCACTGTTCTTTCTGCTCGACCATCTCTTCCATGTGCATTGACCGAGCGTGAATACCCGCTCGACCTATTGTTTGCGAGGTGGAAGCGAGAGAACTTGCAGGTCTGGAATTTTCCGAAAATCCTTTGCGTCAGCGGTTACGATGACATCGCCAGGCTGAACGAGAGCGGCCGCGAAGCAGTCCGCATACAGAAGTCCGTGACCCGCCTTCAACCTTGCCGCCCGCTCAGTCACAAACTCGTCGGGGTCGAGAATCGCCAGAGGAAGCAGCCTGACACGGTCCATTATCTTTGCTGTCTCAGAGAATCCCTTGAAACGAGCGATTGTGTAGTAGACTTCTCCCCAATTTACCACCGAAATTCTCAAAGGCTGCTCCTCATCACGAGCCTGTTGAAACAATCGGCTTACGATGTCTGCTCCCGGGCCGCCGAGTAGAAAGCGATATAAGGCATTCGCGTCGAGCACATGCACTTTCATTTGAGAACTCGGTCCGGGTTGCGCTCTACCTTCGCTGGGAGTCCTTGACCCGCCACGATACCTTTCATCTCCGCGATGAATGCGTCCGTAACAGGTTGCATGATGAGGCGGCCTTCCTCCTCCAGAAAGGCAACCCGGGTTCCTTCGTCGATTCTGAACTTGCGCCGAATGTCTACCGGGATCACTATTTGCCCTTTCGCCTTCACCGTTGCGTACTCGATGCTCATAGTAGGAATTATCTCACATAGTAGGACTTTTAATTTCGAGTATGACCTCTGCATGAAGAGATACCGAGGCAGATGCAGAAACTCAGCAGATCCAGCGAGCAACGAGAAACGCTCCCGATGCGGCAGATCAGAGGTCGCCCGAAGGGTAAGCGAGCAAATGGTCGGGATCTAGAACTGGTTTTTACTCCACGGTGTGTTTCGCCGTATATCCTTCCCGCGCGACCACGTCGAGTTTATGATCTTTTCCCTTCTGATCCTTGACTCTCAGAGGACCGCCGTCGGGAGCCACCACTTCAACTTTCAGCTTGCGATAGGTCCCATCCAGCTTGGTGTTCGACGGGGAGTAGGCGAGACTGTACTGGTTACGTATGTCGTTGGAGATGTCGCCGAACAACTCCGGCAGTTCGCCTTCAAAACGCGGGAAATAGGCGCGGCCTCCAGTCATTGCCGCAAAGGTCCGCATCTCGTTATCGCCCTGCAGATAATCCATGTGTCCGACCGGAATCCCCATTCCGTGCGCGTTGCGGCAGTATCCAGGATGGACATCACACCACTCGCGCACGATGAATCCCACGCTGATCGGAAAGATCGTCACGTCCTTCGTGTCCTTGATCTTCTTCATGATCTTATCCAGCGTCAGCTTGCTGAAGGTATCGATTCCGGTAGTGACCAGGATGACGTACTTCTTGCCCTCCACGCGGTCTAGCCGATCCAGCGTGTCATAGAGCGCATCGAAGAGGTTCGTCTCCGCGAAGCCCGGGATGCGTAGTTCATTCAGAGCTCCGTAGATCGCCTTCTTGTCCTGGGTGAAATCCACGAGGATGTGGGGATTCATGTCGTAGTACGCCACCGCCACCCAGTCATCCTTCTTCAGTGTGTTCGCAAACGCATAAGAAGCCTGCAGCGCCTGCGTCATAAAGACGTAGTTCGTTGACGCAAACTCAACCAGCAGCACGGCTGTGATGGGTGCTTGGGAGACCTGGAAATTCTTGATCTGTTGCGGAACCCCATCTTCCATCACCCGGAAATTTTCTTTCTTCAGTCCGGGCACAAACTGGCCGCCATCTTTGATCGTCACCAGCACGTCGACATTCACCAGTGGCACATTCACCTTGAGCGAGTAGTCGGGAAGGTCTTCAATCTTTTTTGGCGTCACCGGCGGGGGTGGCGGAGGCGCCTCTTCCGCCTTCTTCTTCGGGATGGCATAGGGTCCGATGCTATCGGTCGGCCCGCCCGCCTCGGCCGGGACCTCTTGCTTCGGCTTACCGTTGTCCGGCGTCTGGGTCGCGGGCGACGGCTCCTGCGACAGGGCTGGAATGCCGCTAAAAACTGCCGTCAGGCAAGCCACCGCCAGCCATAACATGAATGTGCTAACACGCTCAGAAACATGCACTTTGCGATAGTTAAACATGGTGAACCCGGGAAAGCCCTGTGCTAGTATAGACGCACAGATTCGCAATTGGGATGTTTTTGCCCGGTCCCATATTGTCCCCTAGTCGGTGCAACGAGTCGCAGTTGGTCTGGATCTAAAAGTTTATGGGCCCATTTCAGGGTCCGATTCGGGGCTTCAAATGAGGAAGTTCGTCCTTGCGCTTTTCGTCCTGGGTGCATCTCTACCCACAATCCTGACCGCTCAGACTGCCCAGCCTACCATTCCCGTGGATCAGATTCACCCCGGAATGCGCGGGGTGGCGTACACGGTGTTTCAAGGCGTGAAGCCCGAGTCGATGGATCTGGAGGTTCTGGGCGTTTTGCGCAACGTGAACGGCCCCAAGGGCAACATCATCCTCATTCGTCTGGTCGGGCCGAAGGTGGAATACACCGGCGTGGTCGCGGGAATGAGCGGTAGCCCGGTGTACATCGACGGTAAACTGGCGGGCGCGCTCGCATTTCGCATCGGAGAATTCTCCAAGGAGCCCATCGCCGGCGTCACCCCAATCGCCGACATGCTCGAGATCAACGCGATGGATAAATCGCCCGCGGAAGAGGCTTCAGCCGTGAAGCCAGCCGCCGCGAGTGTCGCGGGAAAGACTGCCGCCCCAGGAAACGCCATCTCGCTCGCTGGCGGTACGCAAGAGCTCACCAATTATCTGAAGCCCATCGAAACCCCGCTGGTGTTCAATGGATTCTCTGAAGAGGCAGTCCGGCTCTTCGCACCACAATTCGCCGCCGCTGGAATTGTGCCGGTAATGGGCGCCGGTTCCGTAAGCGAAGAAAAACAACCCGAGCCGCTCGAAGCTGGCTCTGCCGTCAGCGCCGTTCTTGTCCGCGGCGATATGGATATCGCCGCCACCTGTACCGTCACATATATCGATCCACAGCGTCTGCTGGCCTGCGGACACCCGTTGCTGCAATTCGGCTCGGTTGACATCGCGATGAACAAGGCGCAGGTGCTGGCAACTCTGCCTTCGCCGCTGAATGCCTTCAAGATCGTCAACACCACCGAACGCGCTGGGACCTTTGTGCAGGACCGCAAGACGGGAGTCCTAGGTGTCTTCGGCAAAGAACCGGAAATGATTCCGGTCACTCTGTCCATTCACGGTGGCGGTAGCACCAAAGAATTTCACTACGAAGTGCTCAATAATCCGCGCCTTAGCCCGGTGGCGATTATGGCGACGGTGTTCAATGCTCTGAAAGGCGTGAACCAGTACGGCGAAGAGATCACCTATCGGCTAACCGGCGCCATCGACGTAAAGGGATTCCCGACGGTCGGACTGAAGAACATGTTTACGCCCTCGGAAAACGGCCCGCCCGCCGCCATGGCAGCGGCCCTATCGTTGGGTGAGCGCTTCGGACGCATTTACGATAATCCGTACAATGCCCCCGCCGTAAACAGCGTAAAGCTGGATTTTGATCTTGTCCGCGAACGGCGCTGGGCGCGTCTGGAAAGTGCCCGCACTGACGTTACCGAGGCACGTCCGGGCGACCAGATCATAGTGGAAACTGTGCTCGCTCCCTACCGGGGTGAACGCGTCGTCCGCCAGATTCCAGTGAAGATTCCCACCTCTGCCAGCAAAGGCAATCTAAGAATTCTCGTCAGCGACGGCGATACGCTCGACCGCGTCAACCGCACCAACCCGGCCTTCGGCCGCAAGCTGGATCTGGCTTCTACCATCGCCCTGCTGAACAAAGAGCACGCTAACAACCGGCTCTACGTCTCTTTGCTCGAAGCCGATCCCGAGGCGCGCGTGGCCGACAAGGTCATGCCCACCCTGCCGATTTCCATCATGAACGTGATGGACGGCATGCGCGGCAACCAGGAGATGATTGTCAGCGGTGAATCAAATGTGGATGAAACCGCAACGCCATCGCTTGACTACGTGGTTAGCGGAGCGCAATTGCTGACAGTGACCGTGAAGTAGCTTTCGAAGCTATTCTTCCTCCTGCTCACCCATCTGCATGGTCAGATAGCGCTCATAGCCCAGTTCCTTGATCTGGTGCATCTGGGCTTCGAGGAAGTCGACGTGCTCCTCCTCATCCTTGAGCAATTCAACCAACAGGTCCCGCGATCCGTTGTCGCCCTCTTTGGTCGCGATGGCGATCGCGTCGTTGTATTGCTTGACCGCCGAGACCTCCAGCGCCAGATCGCTCTCGAGCATTCCCTTCACTGTGCCGCCCACGTTCAATTCCAGCGGCATCATCGACGGACTGCCATCGAGAAACAGGATGCGCTCGATCAGCACCTCGGCGTGCTTCATCTCGCCGATGGACTGCTTCTTGATGTATTCCGCGAGCTTGTTGTAGCCCCAGTTCTCGCACATTTCCGCATGTAGAAAGTATTGATTAATCGCCGTCAGCTCTTCCTGCAGCGCCTTGTTTAACTCAGCTAAAACTTTTGGATTTCCCTTCATGAGCCGAGATTGTCGCAAAACGAGCGAGGCATCGCAACCAAAAACAGGGGATCTGGGGAAGCAATCAAGGCTTACTTGAGAGACGAGAAATTAGCCCATGGCTTCATCGATGGTGCGGAGTAAGGCTGCACGCGTAAATGGCTTCTCGAGCAGGCGAATGCCCGTTTGCAAGCCCTGGTGTGCAACCAGTTCGCCTGTGTATCCGGACATGTAGACCACCTTCATCTCCGGATGCGAGTCCATCAGCCGCAGCACCAGTTCAGGCCCATTCATTCCTTTCATCACCACATCGGTCAGAGTCAGGTCGATGCGCGTCGAGTTGGAGGCGATGACATCCAGTGCCGCTTCACCGTCGATCGCTTCCAGCACTTTGTACCCGTGGTCTTCGAGCATCCTGCGTGTCAACTTGCGCATAGTGGGGTCATCTTCGGCCAGCAGGATCGTCACGCCGTCCCGGCGGGCAGGCAGCAATTCCGCGCGAGCCTCCGTGCCCAGCCCCAGTTTGTGTTCGGCACTTGGCAGATAGATTTTGAAAGTTGTTCCACGGCTGGGTTCGCTGTAAACCCAGATGTGTCCCCCGCTCTGCTTGACAATGCCGTAAACGGTCGCCAGCCCCAGCCCGCTTCCCTTGCCGCTTTCTTTCGTGGTGAAGAAAGGCTCGAAGATACGAGTTCTTGTGGCTTCATCCATCCCGATGCCGTTATCGCTGACCGCCAGCATTACGTATCGGCCCGGGCTCATGGAGTGCTCTCGCGCAAAAGAAGCGTCCAGGTCAGAAACTCCGGTCTCGATGATGAGTTTGCCCCCATGGGGCATGGCATCGCGTGAGTTGACTGCCAGGTTGAGCACGATCTGGTCGAGTTGGCCGGGATCGGCTTCCACGATGGCGCTCCCGCTTAGGGATGGGAGCATGATCTCCACGTCGTCTCCCATCAGCGGCTTCAGCAACTTGCTGACTTCTTTCAGACGCTCATTCAAATCGAGAATCTGCGTTTGCACGGGCTGTCGGCGGCTGAAAGCCAACAACTGGCGCGTGAGCGATGCACCCCGTTTTGCAGCCTCTCGGATGTTGTCTACGTACTCGAGACTGTCACCGTCAACACGTCCGCGCAAAAGTTCGGTACAGGCAGTGACGATTCCAAGCAGATTATTGAAATCGTGAGCGACACCGCCCGCCAGCCGCCCCACGGCCTCCATCTTCTGCGACTGCCGCAGCTGGTCTTCAATCTTCTTCTGGCCCGTGATGTTGCGGCCAATCGCAGAGGCCCCCACGACTCGGCCGTCGGTGTCATGAATCGGAGAAACCGAGATGGACATATTCAGCCGCCGGCCGTCTTTGGTGACACGAATCGACTCAAAGTACTCCACGCGTTCACCGCGACGAATTTTTTCAAGAATGCCGGGAATTTCATCTGGCCGATCCGGTGGACAGAGTACGGATATGTTTCGGCCAATCATCTCCAGTGCCGTATAGCCATAAATGGCTTCCGCACCTGTGTTCCAGTGGGTAATGATGCCGTCCAGGTTCTTGCCGATGATCGCGTCCTGGGAGGAATCCACGATCAACGCCAGCCGATTTTGTGAATCGCGCAACTCGCGCGTTTTTCTGCGCTCCAGTTCCTCGTTGGCGTGCCGCAGTTCCTCTTCGATTCGCTTTCGATCACTGATATCCCGGATTACGCTCAGCACCATCGCACCATTACCGGTAGCCACAGGACTCAGGCTGATTTCCACGGGGAATTCTGATCCGTCGCGGCGCCTGCCATGCAAATCCACGCCCGATCCCATGCGACGGATTTTGGGTCGTGAGTAATAGTCCTCACGATGCTGATGGTGCTGCGGGCGTTGACGCTCCGGCACCAACCGCTCTACGCTCTGCCCGATCAACTCGTCTTTGGTGTAACCGAATAGCGCTTCCGTTTGGGAGTTGACCTGGATGATCACCCCCTGCTGGTTCACCGCAACGACGGCGTCGGGAATCGCCTCGAGGATCGACGGAGACAACAATGCCTCCGCGACATTTTTCTGGTTCGATTCCATGCAGCTTCTCGACTACTCCGCCCCACGCGGAGCTCTGCGCCTAATATACTTCAAAACTCGATTGCGCTACGGATAGGCGTAATGCGGGTCGTTCGCTTGTTGTAACGGGAGCCCCGCGCTCCTCAGCGCGAAGGGAGTGCTCTGTGCATCTTCCGCAATTGCAGGATGATCTCCAAAAACAAGACTGGGATCACCCAGCAAGCCCAGGCTATGGCGACCGCGCGATCTCCATCCGGCTGGAGACGTGCGCCGGGATAGTAGTCGTTCAACACGCGGAAAGTAACGAAGGCAAAGGTCACGACATATGTCCGGACCATCCACTCCTTGTGGACTTGAATCTCTCTCTTCAGAATTGCGTATAAAGCCATCGCTGCCGAAGTGAACCATGCGGTAGCCAAGCCCAGCAAAGCGAATCCGAATGCCCAGCCGAACGTGGTGCTAATCGCCATCCTGTAGGCACCCACTGAGCCGATCGCCACTCCTCCCAGGAAAATCCTTCCCGTCCAGCGGTGCAGGTTGGCATAGCGCATGCGAAAGCCGGTCCAGAACTGAAACGGGCCCGTGAGCAAAGCCACCATGCCGCCAGTAATATGCATGAGCAACCAGCCGCGCATGTTCCAGTAATTCGCGGCGCCCAACAACGGATCAGTGAAAGCCGCCGAGTTGTAATGAAGGTAGTACCGGAATACGTACTTGAGAACGAAGGCCAGAGCGGCGGCCAGGATCAACCCCGAACCAACGAGTTTTGCGACCAGACTGATTGTCCTGCTCTGGGTCGAGGGTCGCGCAGAACCGGAAGCAGCAAGCGTTGACATTGTCCCCCCTTTTTGCGGGGGAGAATGATCACATTTCGCTGGTCCGAACGCAAGAGCGTTCGTCAAATGGGGCAAAGCTCAGGTTCAGAAGCACTTCAGCAAGCTTTTGGGCATGCGGGTGAATCCATGAGTGAGAACAATTTGAATCAACATCTGGGTGGCATTGTATCCGGCGTGGACCAGGAAGCTGGCCGCCACAGACTGGCTCATCGCTCGGACCACCCCACAAACCACCCCGACCGCGAAGATGACCAGCCCGACAGCCCATGCGTACCCATATTGCGGTAAATGAAGCAGAGCAAACGGCAGCGCGCTCAGCAGCACTCCCCACAGTATACCCAGGTGTCGTGCCAGCACGGGATACATCAATCCCCGAAAGAATAACTCTTCCATGAGCGGTGCCAGCGTGACCGCGATCAGCGCAAGTAGGTATGCATCCAGAGGTCGATCAAAGAGGCGATCAAACGGCGTATCTTTAGGCATCGGCAGAAGGCTTTCCAGGGTGGCTAGCCCCAGCAGGAGCACTGCTCCCAAGGCAAGAAATTTCCCAGCGGATCGTGGCCAGTTCCAGCGTATCGCCCGCCAGAAGGGAACATGATACTTGCCCTCCACCATTGCGATCATCAGCAAAGCTACGGGCACATAGAACAGAAACTGCGAAACGATCAGCAGAATGGGCCTCTGCTCCATCTTCTGCGCTGCCTGAAAGAACGTAAGCCGCGGATACCAGAGCAATTGAGTAGCTTTGGCGGTGGCAACTTGCAGCACAAACATGACTACGAACGTCAACGCCGCAATGAGCAATACATCCCAACCGCTCCAGATGGGCCTATCCGAAGTCGTTGAGACACTTGCTTGCCTGATCCCTTCAATAGAGACTAGGGACTCGTCTTGTACCGCCTGCGGTGATTCCGCACCAGTCGGCGACGGCTGAAACTGCGAATTGTCTGGAGATGCCACGCAGAACACTTCCTTCTAATTAGGGACTACCACTTGAGAATTCGGAACCGCTCTTCCGAAGTACGCTGCCAGCGCCTGTCCTGTATATGACTTTTTCACCCGCGCAACTTGCTCGGGCGTACCTTGCGCCACCACGCGGCCGCCCTCTTCGCCGCCCTCCGGACCCAGATCGATGATCCAATCTGCATTCCGGATCACGTCGAGGTTATGTTCAATGATGATGATCGAGTTCCCCAGGTCCGTTAGACGATGCAGTACATCCAGAAGCTTCTTTACATCGTCGAAGTGCAAACCGGTCGTGGGCTCATCGAGAAGGTAGAGGGTTTTGCCCGTCTGCCGCTTGCTCAACTCGCGCGCCAATTTGATGCGCTGTGCCTCGCCACCAGAAAGCGTCACAGCCGACTGTCCCAGATGGATATATCCCAAGCCCACGTCGACCAGCGTCTGCAACTTTGGTTTGATCTGGGGGATGTTTTCCAGAATCGGCAACGCATCCGACACCGGCATTTCCAGCAAATCTGCGATTGAATATCCGTTGTATTTGACCGCCAGCGTCTCCGAGTTATACCGGCGCCCGTCGCAGACTTCGCAGAGCACGTACACGTCCGGGAGAAAATTCATCTCGATGCGCCGTTGCCCCTCGCCCTGGCAAGCCTCGCACCGGCCTCCCGAGACATTAAACGAAAACCGTCCGGCCTTGTATCCGCGCTCGCGCGATTCCGGCAACATGGCATAGAGATCGCGGATCGCCGTGAACACTCCCGTGTACGTCGCAGGATTCGACCGCGGTGTCCTCCCGATTGGCGATTGATCAATGCGGATGACCTTGTCGATATTCTCCGCCCCTGAAATCGCCTTGTGCTCGCCCGCCTTCTCGCGCGAGCGATAAAGCTGCCGCGCCAGCGCGCGATACAAGATGTCATTCACGAGCGTCGATTTTCCCGATCCGGAGACACCGGTCACGACCGTCATCACGCCCAATGGGAAAGTCACGTCCAGGTTCTTGAGATTGTTTTCCTTCGCGCCGAGGATCGTAAGCGCCGCGCCGTTCTTCTGCCGCCGTTCCGGCCGCATCTCGATCTGCGTCCTGCCCGAGATATATGCGCCCGTGAGCGAGTTCGGCTCCCGCATGATCTCTTCCGGCGTCCCGTGCGCCACCAGATCTCCCCCATGCCGCCCCGCTCCCGGCCCGAGGTCAACAACATAATCCGCTCGCCTGATCGTCTCCTCATCATGCTCAACCACAAGCACCGTGTTCCCCAAGTCGCGCAGGTTCTCCAGCGCATTCAGCAGGCGGCCGTTGTCACGATGATGCAACCCGATCGACGGCTCATCCAGCACATAAAGGACTCCGCGCAGCTTCGATCCAATCTGAGTTGCCAGCCGAATTCGCTGGCCCTCCCCACCGGACAGGGTCGCAGCCGACCGGTCCAGCGAGATATATCCCAGCCCCACCGCATTCAGGAATTGCAAGCGCTCGACCACTTCATGCATCACCCGTCCCGCAATCACCGCCTCGCGGCCCGCAAGTTTGATTCCCTGCGCGGTTTCCAGCGCCCGCGATACAGGCATCGCGGTGAAGTCGGCAATCGACATCCCACTGACCTTCACCGCCAGACTCTCCGGGCGCAGCCGCTTCCCATGACACGCCGGACACTCCGTCGCCGACATGTGATCCATCAGCCAATCGCGGTACCCTTCCGACGTGGACTCTTCCAGGTTCTGCTTGAGATATCCGAAGATCCCATGGAACCCCGTTCGTCCACCGCGGCCCTGCTCGCCGTTCAGCAGAAAGTCTTGTATCTTCTCCGGCAGTTTCTCGAAGGGCGTGCTCAGGTCAATTCCATAAGCAGACGACACCACATGCAGCTGGTGAATCAGGTTCTGCGATGCCGACCCCGGCCCTAGCCCGCCATCCAGCAGCGGCTTTGACCAGTCGCTAATCACTTTTGCGGGATCAAAGTCGTATTTGCTCCCCAAGCCGTGGCACTCCGGACAGGCACCGTACACACTATTAAAGGAAAACGAGCGAGGCTCGAGCTGTGGCACGTTGATCCCGCAATCCGGACAGGCCAGCTTCTCCGAGTAAAGCTGCTCTTCCCCACCCACAACCGCGACCTGCACCAGACCGCCAGCCAGTTTCATCGCCAGGCCAATCGACGTTTCAAGCCGATGCTCGATTCCCGGCTTCACCAGCAACCGGTCAATGACAACTTCAATCGTGTGGTTCTTCCGCTTGTCCAGGTTGACGACGATATCGTCGTCTAGACTCACCAACTCGCCGTCGATCCGCGCCCGTGTATACCCATGCTTCACGAGCGTCTCCATCTCCTTCTTGAACTCGCCCTTCCGTCCGCGGACGATGGGGGCCATGATCATGACGCGGTCTTCCGGACTCAGGGCCATCACCCGCTGCACAATCTGATCGGCGGACTGGCGGCTGATCGCCCGCCCGCACTTGGGACAGTGCGGCACCCCGATGGAAGCGAACAAGAGGCGAAGATAGTCGTAGATCTCAGTAATGGTTCCGACGGTGGATCGCGGGCTGCGGCTGGTGGTCTTTTGCTCGATCGAGATCGATGGGCTAAGTCCATCAATTCCATCAACATCCGGACGTTCCATCTGGTCCAGAAACTGCCGCGCATAGGCCGACAGAGTCTCCACGTAGCGCCGCTGGCCTTCGGCGTAAATCGTGTCGAACGCCAGCGAAGACTTCCCCGATCCGCTCAGCCCCGTGACAACCGTAAGCGTGTTTCTCGGAATCTCAACGCTGATGTTTTTCAGATTGTGCTGCCGGGCGCCCCGGACAGAAATCTTGGTAATGGCCATTATTTGTCCAGGGTGATGTACCTTCCGTAATGTCGACAGGTGACCAGAATTGTCCGAAAGTAGGAATGCACAGCTCTACTCCGTATCTTAGTCGTCAACAACGCGGAGCGTCAACGCAGGTAGATTGAGAACGCGAGACTTGCGACAGGCCAACACGAAGTAGCCAGCTTCAGCACAATTCGTTTCAAGGGATTTAGAAGACCGTGATTTCGCTATTAATGCCTTTTATCCTCTGCGTCACCGTCGTCGCTTCCGTCAGCCTCGGCATCCTCGCCGCCTACATCGCAGTCTTCGGCATCCTGAGCACATTCGGCCAGCCATCGCGCCCTGAACCCGCGCCAGCCCGCCCGCGCCTGGTGCTGGTGCCCACGCAGAACCACGCCAGCGGCGACTGATCGATCTGTCAGGCTTGGCACCCGTTCCCTCAGAGCACTAGCGCGTCTGTTCCAATTTCCGAAATTCGGCAGTGACCCTGTTCGCTGTGGCTGAGTACGGGTTACTATCTCTGCTCGGGCCCTTTCCTTCTTCCCCTTCATTTCAACGTGGCGGAGGTGCCTTATGCCAACGTCTCTATTCGGGCCGGACTTTCAAGCGGTTCTCAATCGCGCCGTCAACCCATCCACTCCAGCGGCTGCTCCATTCCCCTCACCCGAAGATTGGCGCGACCGCTGGATTTATTTCCTGATGCTCGATCGCTTCAACAATCCGTCAGGCCCTCCCGCGCACAGCCCATTCAATGATCCCGATTTTTCCGGATTCCAGGGCGGAAAATTCTCAGGCGTGCGGCAGGAACTTTCTTACATCAAAAACCTCGGGGCGGGAGCCATCTGGCTCAGTCCCGTGCTGAAGAATTTTCAGTTCGATCCCAATACCTACCACGGCTATGGCATTCACAATTTCATCGGCGCCGAGCCCCGCTTCGCCGACAACGCCGCCGCAGCTGACGATGAACTTCGCACCCTGGTGGATGCAGCCCACCAACAAGACCTGCTCGTGATCTTCGATATTGTGCTCAATCACACCGGCAACGCGTTCGCCTATCAATGCGATCCAACGGATCAATTCTGCATTAGCAACCAGGGAGCGCAGGCCAGCTTTCATCCTTCCCCGCAACCCGGTCAATGGCGCGATGCAACCGGAGTCGCGCGCCCCGACTTCCCCGATGTCGCCACCATTCCCAACCCGTCGCTGGATGCTGTGGTATGGCCGCTGGAACTTCAGAAGAACAGCTTCTTCCGCCGCCAAGGAACCCCGGATCCCAACGGCGACGATACGGTCGGCGATTTCAGCGTCTTAAAGCAGATGGTGACAGCCGATGCCGACCTGCAGCGTTTCCTCATCCGTTCCTACCAGTACGTGATCGCTCGCTTCGATATCGACGGCTTCCGCATCGATACCCTCCGCTATCTGAAGGGCGATTTGGCGCGCCTCTTCGGCAATTCCATGCGCGAATTTGCCCTGAGCATCGGCAAGAAGAACTTTTTCACCTTCGGGGAAGTCTTCGATTCGAACGCAGAGCAGGATATCGCCAGATTCATCGGACGAAACACCAGCGACCAGAGCGAACTCGTCGGCGTTGATGCCGCTCTCGACTACCCACTATTCAATACTCTCAAACCCGTCGTAAAAGGCTTCGCGCCGCCCGCCGCTGTAGTTGGCATGTATCAGAATCGCAAGAGTGTGGAAGTCAACGTTCTCAGTTCCCATGGCGATGCAACTCGCTATTTCGTCACCTTTCTCGACAATCATGACGTGAAGGAACGCATCCGCTACGTCGATCCCGTAGACCCCACGAAGTTTGATGATCAGGTGACTATGGCGCTGGCCTGTCTCTATTCCCTGCCCGGCATTCCGTGCCTCTACTACGGCACCGAACAGGGATTGCACGGCTCGGGCAGCGACCCAGCCGTACGTGAGGCCCTTTGGGGTGGACCCGGCTTCGACGAGCAGAGTGCGTTCTATCAGGACATTCAGCAGATCGCATCGGTTCGTGCCCGGCAGTCCGCCCTGCGCTACGGACGTTTCTATTTTCGTCCCATCTCGGGCGACGGCGTGAACTTCAGGGTCTCAGGATTCCCGCAGGGAGTCGTAGCGTTCTCCCGCATCCTGAACGATCAGGAGGTGGTCGTCGCGGCAAATACAAACACCGCGTCGACCCAGCAAGTCGATGTGATCGTGGAGATTCTGCTCAGTTCTGCGGGCGATGCGTTTGACGTGCTGTACAGCAATCAGACTGCACCACAAGCTCCCCAGCCAGTTCGCCTGGTTCTAGCTGGGACCCCGACGGTTCATGAAGTCGACGGCTCAATCGGAACCGGCCCCTTAAATGTAATCCGTGTAAACCTGCAGCCGCTGGAGGTTCAAATCCTCCGCAGGCATGCTCCAGAGCCGCAGTAATAGCTGCCCGTTGCAGCCAAACTACTTCTTCTCCTGCCCTCCACTTGCTACCGCGAGCAGATACCACGACGAATGCGGCAGCCATTGCTCACCCCAGCGCCAGTCGTTGTCCGCTCCCGTCTCGCGATAGGGAATCAGAAAATCGATGTCGTTTTCGTCTTTGAACCCTCCAGTGATCCCGTTCGAGATCCCGCCGGGCGCATTCGTAAATGCCCACGAATCGAAATACATATAAGGAGGATTATTCCGTCCCACACCGTTCAGCATGCACGAGTCGAACGGATTCAAACCCAGAATCCAGTTCAGCTGGTTGGTGGAAAACGCCTCCAGCTTCTCGCGAAAAGCCTTATCGTTGGCAAAAAGTTGCACGGCCAGATCTGCCGCCGTCGCCACTGAGGCCAGCCGCGCGTTTTCCCCTTGCCACCAGGGAGCAGCGTCACTGTTATGCGGAAAGAAGAAACTGGTGCGCCGCGATCCGTTCTTTTCCTGCACATACTCGCGGCTGTACCCGAAGGGATTGTTCAGTTCCCCGGTAATGGCCAGTTCAAACTCCAGCGATCGCTTGACCGTGTCGAGCACTGCCATGCGCACCGACGGATCGGCAACTTCCTGGTAATAGAGCAGGCTCACCACAGGAAATCCGCCGTCCGATGCATGAAAGAACGGACGCGTCCCCTCATCCACCCGCCAATAATTGTTGTAACCACCCGCGCTGATCTGTCGCGACATCAGACTTTTCGCCCGCCGGTCAGCCGCCGCCTTGTACTTATCTTTCTTTGTGGCGCGGTAGAGTTCCGTTGCCGCCGCCAGCGCGCAGTAATCATCAACCATGTTCTCCTTGCCATCGTTGACTAACTTCAGATTGTCTTTCTCCAGATAGTCGAAAGCATCCTCGGCTGCCTTCAGATAATCCGCACTCGTAAACTCCCCGGACACCGGATATGTGCTTGCCATGGCAAGCGCCGCAACCGCGATGCCTCCTCCGGAGCGATAGCTGACCTCATACTCCCGGTCGTTGTTCGCCGACTCAAGCATCCCTCTCGCACCCTGGCCCGGAGTGGACTCAATGCCGAAGCGTTTCATCTCCCCGGCGATCTTGCGTCCGGCCGGCGTCTGGTCCACATCGCCGGTGGTCACGGACCGATAAAATGACCCATCCGGTACCTTCATGCGGACCATGTAATCCGCTCCGAACATCGCCTCATCCAACAAACGCGCTTGATACCGCGCAAGGTCTGCATTCCCTCGCAGCTTCATCTGCTCATAGCTCTTTAATAATGAGTAGACGGCGAACGGTATCTGTTGCGGATTGAAATAGGTCGAGAATGACAGATGCGAGAAGTGCTTTCCGTAGTCGCCCGTGGCGTCCCACCAGCCGCCGTGCGCATCAACGGTCCCCGCCTTCTTACCATCAAACTTCAGATGGCGATCCGCCTTATCGAACTCTCCCGAGCTGCGCTGGCCTTTGAAGTAATAGATGACATCGGACATCGTGCTCCGCTCCAGCAGGTCGCGCTCGATCAAAAACGGAAACGAGCGCACCTTCCCCGATCCCGTCGCGCACTCCAGGTAATACTTCCCCTCTTTCGCGAATGCGTCGAAGTCGAGTGTCCAGAAATACCAATCCTTCCACTTCTGCACGGGACCCGACGCCTTCGCGGAAACATCCATCACCGGCTGTTCGTTGTCGTAGTTTCTCAGCGAGCAGCCTGTCACGCTATCTCCCGCCTTCGCCAAAATCACCGCATGTTTTTGACCCGCAGGTTCATAGCCCAGGTGATTGGCAAGGATCTTTACCTCGGATGCCAAGGAGCACGCGCTTAGAAATAAGACGGATAGCAACATAACGAACAGCGTTCGTTTCATAAGATCACCTGGATAAATTTGAAGTAGTGAAGATCTACTTTCATTCCGGCGGAATGAATGAAAGTTATGCCCTCTTCTTGGGTGCCCCACTTCTGTCCGACTCTGCCAGAAGTGAGCCTTTCGATCGAGCGCTGTCGAAGGGTGTCTCCATGATGAAGACTGGGCATGTCAGTAAATCACTTTGAGCGAAAACTGAATCTGCCGCGAAGTTCCCGCAGTCTTGCTGATGATGCCAAACCCGCTCCCGTTTACAATGTTCGAGGGCAATCCGAAGTTCACGATATTGAAAATATTGAAGAACTCGGCGCGAAACTCCAGCGTGCCCAGCTCGGCGTTGCCACGATGCCCGAACGGAGTGTCTTTGATCACCGCGAAATCAAAGCTGTGAAAGGCCGGCCCGCGAAACGTGTTGCGCCCCAAAGTGCCGAAGCGTCCGCTGTGCGGTCCCGTCCCGCCGGCGATGTTGATCGGAATGTTAAAGAAAGACGCATTGTCGTTGCCCAAACCGAAATAGTCATCCCGCACCGGTCGGCTCGTCGACAAGTGTGGCATCGTCACCAGATCCGGACGGTCTCCTCCACCCAGGCCGGCCCCTGTCTGTTGAATCCCGGAGAAGACTGTGAAGGGCGATCCGGTCGTCAGGGTCGTGATGTTCAGAACCTGCCAACCTCGGGTAAACGTCCGGCCGAGCGGCCGCAGAAAGTGCACTCGCTCGAGCGGTAGCAACTGGATCACGCTGGCGGCAAACACATGTGTCACATCGAACGTAGACGGCCCTTTCTCCGCCGACGGATCCCAGGGATTCTGCGGTCCAGTCTGCAGAATCGTCCCCGACGTCCCCAGTAATCCCCCCAGCACCGCGCTCGTGTCGTCCAGCGCCTTCGAGTACGTGTAACTCGCCTGCAGTCCCAGACCGTAGCGGGCGGAGTTCTTCGTCAAACTGGTCTGCAGCGCGTGGTAACTCGAGTGCGACGCGCTGGTCATGATCATTTCCGGGCCGAACCCTCCCGTCGCATGGCACGGTGTATCGAACTGGGTGAAAGGAGCAAATCCCTCGCACGCGCCGCCGTAACTGTTCGGGTTGTACACGCGCGCCAGATGGACTCCCGCCGTCCCAACGTAGGAAGCGTTGAACTTGAAATCGCCAAAGTCATGGTCGACCCCGGCCGTCCAACTCCCGATATACCCGTTGCCAAAATTTTTCGCGATGCCGCTGATGTTAAGTAACTGTACATTTCCCGGTGCCAGCGCGTTCAGATCCGTCTGGAACCGCGCGTAGTCAAACACGGTGTTCGCCGGAACATCCTCTGAACGGCCGGTCGCAAAGATAGGCTGACCCTGCACGCTATAGGCGGTCGGGAGATTCAACTTCACAAACGTGTTGTGAAACACCACTGGCTCATTCGGTTGAGCGTAAATCGAGGGAGCAAACACATAGGGAATCGCCGCGGTCAAAAAGTTGTCTTGCCAGAGATTGGGGATCCCCGTTGCAATCGCAGCCCCTGCGTGCAGCACCGTGTGTTTTCCGAGGCTGTAATCGAGCGACAGCCGCGGTCCCCAGCCGTGCCAGTCCTGATCGTAGGGCGGCTGCGGATTGATGAATACCTCTTGATGAGCATTCCGATCCCAGTACGGCACTGTTTTGCCGTCCGGCCCCGTGAAGATGGGCAGCGATGTCCTCTTCGTCGCCTCATGGATGCGGCTGTTCACTTCATACCGCAATCCGTAGTTCACAGTCAGCTGTGGCGTCGCCTTCCAGGTGTCCTGAAAATAGAAGCCATACGCTTCGCGCCGCACACCCGCTTCGTTGAACTTGTCTCCCACAGGCGTGATATCCGCGGCTGCCATGACGTTGTAGGAATACGGCGTAGCCGTGAGAAGTGCGGTTAGCGAATCGGGCAGCGGATCTCCCACAGCGATGTCATGCGTTCCACTCCCTGACTTGATCTCTACCGGCGAATACACCTTCCCGCCGCCAAATTCGTAAATCCCGTTTGTGTTCACTCCAAAGATCGTCGAATCGCGGTTAATCCGGATCTCCGCTCCCCACTTAAAATCATGCGACTTCCGCACCCAGGCAAAATCCTGCTTGAACTGATACAGGTTGCCGTACGACCCGAAAATCGATCCGCTTGGCTGGTTGTACGGCTGGTACAGACCGTCCGCATAAGTAATGCCGGGTAGCGTGTGATTTCCCGCAGGAAAAAAGGGAGTGCTACGGATGTAGCTCAGGGAAGTGTCCGACGTCATGTGCGCAGAAATTGTCCGCGTGTACCGCACACCGGCGTTGCGCTGATGGTCGTAGAACTGAATGCCGAACTCCGGGTTGATCACAGTCTGGTCGGGATTTGTCAGTGGTCCTCTAACTTGATTCAAGCTGAACCGGGTCAACAGTGCGGCCTTGTCCGAGATCCTGTGGTCCACCCGGATGGAGAATTGGTCTGTGCGCGTCTCAACCTTCGATGAGGCAGCATACGTGCGCTCTCCTAAAGGTCCGTTCGGTTCGTTCGGCAGCGGATACCCATTGAGCACAGCCGCTATTTCTGCGTTGACCGGAACGAACAACGTATCCCGTGCGAAGGTCGTGGTATCCATGCCCTGCCGCTCGGCAGCGGTTGGAACGGGAATCACCTGCGTTGTCCCCAGAACCTGCCGGAAGCCTTGATATTCCCCGAAGTAAAAAGTCCGGTCGCGCCCGTTGTAGATGCCGGGCAGCACGACTGGCCCGCCGTTCGTAAAGCCGAACTCGTTTCTCACAAAAGGAGGAATCCGCCGTTTGCCGGTAGGATCCTTATAGTCGAAGTAATTCCGCGCATCAAAGGCCGCGTTCCTCACGAACTCGAACAGGCTTCCGTGAATCTGGTTCACACCCGATTTCGTAACGACATTCGTGAAACTCGCCCCGCCGTGCCCAATCTCGGGCGGCATGACCCCGCTGTCTGACTGCACCTCCTGGATCCCATCCACATTGAAGTTGGAGAAGGTCGCGCCGCCCATCTCAGGATCGGTCGTGTCGAAGCCATCCATGGCGAAAACCGTGGCGGTTCCCCTTTGACCGTTCACGGCAAATTGCTGGGTGAAATTCGCGGCGCCATTCGTGTCGGTCATCGTCCCTGCCGCCAACAACAGCAACTTGCTGAAGTCGCGCGCATTCAGCGGAAGGCTCGAAACCTCGGAACTCGAAAGATGCTCGCCGCCGCTCGCCTGCGATGCGGCTTGCCCGCTGGCGCTCGCCTCAACCGTCTCCCGGATTACCTGACCCGATGACGTCAGCTGCAGGATCGTGGACGCTGCATTTTCCTCGTCAACGATGAGGGGAAATTCCGCATTCCACTGCTTGTCCGCCATTCGAATGGACAGTTCATAACGATCTTCCGGCAGGGTCGGAAAATCAAAGCGGCCATCGGCACCAGTCATGGCCGTGTATTCCTGCCCGGCATTCGCGGAGTGAAGTTTTACAACAGCGCCGTTCACGGGTTTTCCGGCGTTGTCCCTGAGATGCCCGCTCCATGCGCTCGCAAGGGCAAGAGCAGGCATCCAAATGAAAAAAAGGAATGAATATAGGGTATAAGGACGATTCAGCATAGCTTCAATTAGGAAGCTGGAATTATATAGGCGTGCGGCGCTTCCTGTTCTGGGACACTATCAGGAATGAATCTGACCCAGTGTGCTTACAATCACAAAACGGACGATACCCTACCCGCAGAGTCCCGATTTGGCAGGCGATCGTTCGCTGGACACTCCAGTGTAGCCACTGCGCGCCGGGAGTATCACGCCCCAAAATGCGAGGCTTTTCCTTTGTGAAAGCCACTTACAGCACCTCTGAAGGCTACCCGTGATAGCATTTTCTTGGTAACTCTCCGCTCGGCGGCTATGACTCGTTTCCTGTCCATCCCGCTCTGCGTAATCCTCCTCACCCTCATCTTTCATGTCCCTTGCGCGTCCGCGGCTGAGCCGCTGTGGCTTGAAGTTCACTCCACCCACTACACCGTCATCACCGATGCTGGCGAAAGGAAGGGTCGCGAGATCGCCCTGCGCTTCGAACAGATGCGTGCCGTCTTCGCTAATCTCCTCACCAAGGATCGCCTCAACGAGTCCCGCCCTCTTACCATTCTCGCTTTCAAGAACGACCGATCGTTTTACCAGCTAGCTCCCCTGCATCAAGGGCAGCCCATCGATGCTCCGGGGTTCCTCCTTTCTGGCAGCGATCAGGATTTCATCGTGCTCAATGCCTTTGAAGACGAACCCTGGCGCGCTATCGCTCACGACTTCGCCATCCGCCTGTTGAACTTTAACTATCCACCCGCGCAAGGTTGGTTCGATGAAGGTCTCGCGGAATATTTCAGCTCCGTGCATGTGGATAACAGAGAGGTCGAAATCGGCGCCGATCCTGAGCTGCAACCGACCGTCCAGCAGGACGTGATGGGAAATCTGCGCGACACTCATCCCCCGAAGTCGCTCGCAGAACTGCTCGCCGCGCAGGTCTGGCTCTCGCTGCCCGATCTGTTCTCCATGAAGCACGATCCCGCGCGCAATGAAGGCACCCGGCATACGCTCTACTACGCTGAATCGTGGATCGTGATGCATTACCTGCTCCACGAAAAGAAGCTGCCGGAAACCGGTGCCTATTTTGGTTTAGTGCTGAATCAGCACCTGCCGGTCGAAGACGCTATCCAGCAGGCTTTTGGCATGAGTTCGGCGGAACTCGAGAAGGCGGTCAAAGACTATTTCCACTCCCAGACGGGCTTCCTGGCTGCGATCGACGATGCCCGGCAGCGCAACGTCGATCCTGACCACCCTTTGCCCGTGGCTCGTTCCGGCCAGACCGACCATTTCCAGGCACCCGTCGGCCCCGAAGACTCTCCCGTCACTGCCAAGGCATTGCCCGAACCCGATGCCCGAGCCATCTATGCGAATGTGCAGGTCCGGATCCCCGAGCGGCGTGAAGCCGGTTTGAAAACTCTGCGCGAGCTGGCCACGACTCCCACCGAGGTCGACAGAAAGGCAGAATCCAAGTCGGCAAAGCGAACGGGCGAAGATGCTGAGCAGCTGCCCACGAACGCCATCGGCGATCCCCTCGCCCACCGATTTCTCGCCTGGGACTATATCGAACACAATCAATTCGAGGAAGCCTTCAACGAAATCAACGATGCCGCTTCTCTCAACCCGCATGACATGTGGCTGCGCTATTACCTCTCCGCCGGCAAGTACCGCATGGCCAAGTCCCGGCGCGCCGAAATGATGGGCCTGGCCAACATGATGCTCGATCTCAAGTCCGTGCTGGAATGGAATCCTCAAATGGCCGAGGCCTACGATCTCCTGGCCAGCGCGCGTAGCTCCGGTGGCAGCAATACCTCAGCCCTGCAGGCCGAGCGTGAGGCCATCAATCTCAGTCCACGGAACGAACAGTACGTTTTCCACCTGGCTGAGATTTACGTCTCCGGCAGGAAGTGGGAACCCGCCACCGCCCTGCTGGATCGCCTGAAGTCCAGTTCCAACCCGGAGATCGCAAGCCAGGCGCGGGACCTGCTTATGCAGGCCAGCACTCAGCGCAAGTACGGTATTGCCGCAAACCCATCCGGCGCGGGCCAGCCGAAATTCGAAGCCCAGAAGTCTCCTTTCGATGTGCTTGAGGAAGACGCTGCCAAGCGCGATACGTCCGAAACTACTGGAAGTCCAGAGGGCCCAGGGGACCGTCGCACTACAAAATTTGTCAGAGGCCGCCTGATGGCCGTTGACTGTTCGCATCCTCCCTCCGCGATTCTCACCGTCCGTTCCGACCAGGGGACGCTGAAACTCCGGACCACCGACTACAAATCTTTGCTCCTCATCGGCGCTGACGATTTCTCCTGTGAGTGGCGCGACCGTCAGGTCACCGCGAATTACAAGTCAAGCAGCGCAGGATCTGGCGACTTGGTCTCGCTGGAAATGCGATAACCTCTCAAGCCTCCCGCTCGGCCCGCATACGTAACGTTTCGTAAAGGCCTAAAAAATCGATTTTCTCCTGTTGACACAACTGTGTCTCTGTCGCAAAATGCGCCCGATAGGAAGGAGGCTTATGCCGAATCGCAACCTGTTGGCGTCCTCGTTTGCTAACTTCGGCGGTTTGCTCCGATTCGTTGGAGTAGCTGCATTCCTGCTGGCCCCATTCATCCCACCCACGTTGTCGGCTGGAGAGTCTGACTCCCGGCCCTACCACTTCCAGAACGTCGTCATCGGCGGTGGTGGTGGCTTTATCCCAGGCATCGTCTTCAGCACAACCGAGCCCGGATTGGTGTACGCCCGGACCGACATCGGCGGCGCCTACCGGTTTGATCCGAAGTCAGGCAGTTGGATTCCTCTGCTCGACTGGATCGGGTTCCCCGACTGGAACCTCAGCGGCGTCGAAAGCATCGCCATCGATCCACGCAATCCCCAACGGGTGTACTTCGCGGTCGGAACGTACACCAACGAGTGGTCCAGTCAAAACGGCGCGATTCTTCGCTCCAACAATCAAGGCCGCACGTTCCAGAGGTTTGACCTTCCCTTCAAAGTGGGCAGCAACATGCCCGGCCGAGGTATGGGCGAGCGACTGGCCATTGATCCAAACAACACTCGCGTTCTTTACCTTGGAACCCGTAGCGGTAACGGGCTTTGGCGAAGCGTGGATTCAGGCGAGACGTGGTCTCAAGTCACGAGTTTTCCTGACTCTGGCCCGTACCATGAGCCTTCGAGCGGTCCTGCGGACACCTATGACAATGACCCGATCGGCGTTGTATGGGTCACGTTTGACTCTCGCACAACCGTGAACGTCGGCCACATGAAGGTCTCGCAGAATATTTATGTCGGCGTCGCCGACCCGGCCAACAGCCTGTGGCATAGCGCGGATGGCGGTAAGACTTGGTCGGCGGTGGCTGGACAGCCAACGGGAGTCATGCCACATCACGGCAAACTTGCGTCCACGGGCATTCTTTACCTCAGCTATAACAACAACGCTGGACCTTATGACGGTTCAGCCGGCAATGTGTGGAAGTATGACACCGGTTCCGGAACCTGGACCGACATCACACCGCCTCAATCTCCCCTGAATGGCGGATACGGCTTCGGCGGCTTGACAGTCGACGCGCTGAACCCCGGCACGATCGTGGTCGCAGCGCTCAACCAGTGGTGGCCGGATACGCAGTTTTTCCGGACCCTTGATGGCGGACAGACGTGGAATCTAATCTGGAATGTAAGCTGGACCAATCCGGCAGGCTGGCCTCCATACGTCGTCCCCAACTACACAATCGATTACGCCTCGGTCGCGCCATGGCTCACCTTCGGCGCAACACCGGCGACTTGCACGCAAGCAGGTCCCAGCAACGGACTGTGTCCGCAGCCGACGCCCAAGTTGGGCTGGATGGTTGAGTCGCTCGAGATCGATCCCTTTAATTCCGACCGTATGTTGTACGGCACTGGCGCGACGATGTACGGCACCAACAACTTCACGGCGTGGGACACTAACGGCGTAATCAACATCTCCGTGGCCGCGGCGGGAATTGAAGAAACCGCGGTACAAGACCTGATCAGCCCACCGGCGGGCACGGCCCATCTCATCAGCGCCATCGCTGACAACGGTGGTTACACACACAATGACCTGACGGCACCGAGCGTCATGGACGCGAACCCGGTATTCACGACAGGCACCAGCCTCGACTACGCGGAACTGGATCCGAGCTTCGTTGTCCGCGTGGGAAGTGGTGGTACCAACGGAATGAACATCGGTTTCTCCGCCGATGGCGGTCAAACCTGGACTCCTGCGGCGACTCAACCTTCGGGTGCCTCAGGAGGAAGCGTCGCGGCAGCGGTTGACGGCAGCCGCGTCGTGTGGAGTTCCGGAGCGGGAGTCTTCTACTCTGTGGACGACGGGACTAACTGGACGGCATCCACCAGCGTGCCGACCGGCGCGAGCGTGCGTTCTGATCGCGTCAACCCGCTGAAGTTCTACGCGTTCGCCAACGGCGCGATCTACATCAGCACTGACGGTGGCCAGTCATTCGCAACCACGGCAGCGAACAACTTGCCCCCGGCAGGCACTTCCGCGCAATTCAAGGCAACTCCGGGTCGCGAGGGCGACATCTGGCTCGCGGGCGGAAGTACAACGACCGTGTACGGCATCTGGCATTCGCGCGATGGCGGGAATTCGTTCTCCAGGCTGTGGAACGTGGACGCCGCCAGCACGATCGGCTTCGGCAAACCCGCTCCATTCCACAAATACCCGACGCTCTACAGCAGCGCCGAGGTCTGTGGCGTGTGGGGAATCTATCGCTCCGACGATGCCGGATGGACTTGGATCCGCGTTAACGATGATCGCCATCAATACGCATTGACCAACCAAACCATCACCGGCGATCCCCGGATCTACGGCCGCGTGTACGTCGGTACGAATGGACGCGGAATCATTTACGGAGACCCGGTACGTGGTCGTTAATGAGTCCGAGAAGCAATCTCATTTGTCATCCTGAGGGCCGCGTCTTTTGCGGCCCGGAGGACCTATGCACTCTGTTGACACAGTGCATAGGTCCTCCGGTGCAAAAACGCGCCTCAGGATGAGAGGGAGATTTAATCAGCCGGCGCGCACGAGACACTGCCTTCGGTCAGAGAATAGCGGCAATTCCAGCGAAACCCACCCGGATCATGCTTGCCGTAACCCCAGACCCGGAAATAGAAGGTTGCCTCTTCCAGCCGCGAGGCTTCCACGAACACGTGATCGTTCTCGCGCAGCGTGGGACGCAGGTCCACACTAACCATCTGGATCAAGCCTGAACCGTCGAGCAGCACAGGTTCGACTGACGATGCCGCTGCAAACACCAGCGCCCGTGAGGTCTTCCTTCCGACATATTGTGTGACCACCAGAAAATCGTTGCTTGACCAGGCCACTGCAGCCAGCCCCAGATAGTCACAGAGTTTTCGTGAGCGTCCCGACGACAACTCGGTCAGCCAAAGCGAATGAGAAGCCCCCACGAGTTCTCCCGCCAGACTCTCGGGAGCAACGTCGCGCAGCTCAAACCGCCCGTCCGGTGAGACCAGTCGCCCGGCCTTAGGAAACATCGAGAAAGGCTCAGCATATCCCGGAACGGCCAGACAGACCGCCAACATAGCCGCAAAGAAAACACCCCGGAGCAGCCGCATAGTCCCCTGCAACTATTCCATTCTGGGAATCGTTCCAATGTCGTGATTTAAATCACGATGAGCATTACTTTGGTTTGCTCGAGAACTTGCTTTCCGGATCTATGGATGCCGAGTAGCCTCATGCTTCGAGTTCTTCTCACCTAGGCCGGAAACACGCGCAACGCAACACAAACCAGCGTCATCAACACAGAGGCAGCCAGCAAGAAAGGAAGACTGAATTTCTCGTGATCCCGCAGTTCCACACCAGACAACCCCACGATAAGAAACGTCGCAGGCGTCAGTGGACTTACCGGGAATCCTGTCGTCATCTGTCCGAGCACTGCGGCTTGGCCCATGTGCACCGCCGGGATGCCTAATCCGCCAGCCACCTCCGCCAATACCGGCAATACCCCGAAGTAAAAGGAGTCCGGGTCAAACAGCAGGCTCAACGGCATGGATACTAATCCCAACGCAAATGGCAGGTGAGGTGCAATCCACCTTGGGACGATATGGATGGCTGCCTTCGTCATCGCACCCAGCATCCCCGATTCCTTCATGATCCCGGTGAATGCGCCGGCGGCAAATAGAATGGCAGCCATCAGCAGAGCGGCTCGCGCGTGCGCATCGATCCGTTCCGTCTGTGTTCTCAAGTTTGGGTAGTTGATCCACAACGCCAGGACTAACCCGGCCATAAACACCGCCACCGGATCCAACCGCAATCCAACCATCGCGATGACCATCACTAGCGTCAGGATCAAATTGATCCAAAACCGGTTGGGACGTCGCAGCTCCAAACCTGCCGAGTCTAGCTTCCGCTGAAAAACCTCGCTGCCTGCCGCCAAGGGTCGAAGCCGAAGTGCCTCCCTTCTTCCCAGCCACCACGCAGCGGCAAATACGAACGCAATGCCCACTGCCTGCGCGGGAACGAGTGGTCGAAAAATCGACATGACCGGCACGTGCAACGACGCGGATGCCCGAATCATCGGTCCCGTCCATGGCAGGAAATTCACTCCCGCCGCCATCGATGCCGCACACGCCAACACTCGCCGATCCATACGCAGCCGGTCGTACAAAGGGCGCATCACCGGAATCGTGATGAGAAACGTCACGGCTCCCGAACCGTCAAGGTGCACCAGCAACGCCAGCAGCGCCGTACCCATAACGATGCGCTCGGGATCGCTTCCCACGGCGCGAAGAATTCTGTCGATAATCGGATCCAGCATCCCGGCGTCGGCCATCACGCCGAAATACAAGATCGCAAAGATGAACATTCCGGCAACCGGAGCCACACCCTGGATGCCGTGCACAATGAAAGTAGCTGTCGTCGCGCCGGAGCCCACCGCCAGGGCGGCCGCCACCGGAATCGCAATCAAAGCCGTAAGCGCGGATACTCTCTGGCTCAGTATTACCGCCAGCAGCGCAATAATGGTCAGGAATCCCGCAATAGCGAGCATTTCTTGCCTAGAAGACTGCTTCGGGGGATTTCGAAGATTCGAACAGAACTTTTTTCCTGAAAAGGTCGTCGATTGCGACATCGTCTAGCGCAAACAATTCCCGCAACACACCTCGAGTGTGCTCGCCCAGTAAAGGGGCCGGCAGCCCAGGATGGCCCGGCGTATCAGACAACTTCACGGGTGTCCCGGTCACGCGGTGCGTTCCTGCAGTAGCATGCTCCATCATGGGAAACATCCGCCGCTCCTCGCACTGCGGATCCTCGGCCACCTCCGCAAAGTTGCGCACTGGAGAACACGGTATCCCCGCAGCGCGGAGTTTGCTGATCCATTCTTTCGCCGGTTTTTGCCCAAAGACCTTCGCGAGTTGTGCCTCAAGCGCCTGCCGGTTCTCAATGCGCAGCGCATTCGTTTCATAGTCCGGATGTTTTTTCAGATCCGGCCGTTCCAGCACCTCGCAAAACGACGTCCACAGCTTCTCGCTTCCAATCGCGATCGCCAATTCCCGATCGCTGGCGTGGTATACGCGATAAGGTACGACCGTCGGGAACGAAGTCCCCATCGGCACTGGAACGACGTTCGATCCGAGGAAGCTCATGTAATTCGAAGTCATGGTCGAAATCATGCCGTCGAGCATGGAGATGTCGACGAATTGTCCCTTTCCCGTCTTTTCCCTCGCGCGCAACGCCAGCAAGATGCCAATGACAGCAAACTGCCCCGCGGTGACGTCCGTGACTCCATAACCGCAACGAACCGAATCCCTTTCCTCTGTTCCTGTAATGCTCAGCAACCCGCTTGAAGCCTGCACCACCAGATCCATCGCGGCTTCATCTCGCGATGGACCGTATTGTCCATAACCCGAGATGGAGCAGTAGATCAGCCGCGGATTTCGCTCATGCACGGCTTCGTAGCCCAGCCCCAGTCTCGCCATCGCTCCAGGACGGAAGTTTTCGACGAGTACGTCGACGTGATCGATCAACTGGAGGCAAAGATCGAGCCCCTCTCGCTGT
>Ga0335080_10000254_pt1 | contig 48072 bp, 39 predicted proteins | sample Lox_Sample_34_FD_206720 | JGI IMG/M metagenome (GOLD analysis project Ga0335080, IMG submission 206720) | Soil microbial communities from Loxahatchee National Wildlife Refuge, Florida, United States - Lox_Sample_3.4 | ecosystem: Environmental > Terrestrial > Soil > Wetlands | place: USA... | reverse complement strand
CACTCACTGTCGACTTTCGCTGCCAGGCGACTTCGGACGCGGGCATCAAGAGTTACTCGTGGGATTTCGGAGACGGCACCACTTCGACGGAGCAAAATCCGCGCCACACCTACTCGAGCGCGGGCAGCTATCCGGCCAAGTGCACCGCGACCGACAACAACAACATGACTGGCTCGGCGAGCGCGCCGGTTTCGGTGGCGGCGGCCGCTCCGACGACGAAGCGCTCGATCGTGCTGCGCGGCATCAACTTCGACTTCGACAAGGCGGTGATCAAGCCTGAGGCGGAGCCGGTGCTCGACGCCGCCGTCGACGTATTGAAGGAGAACCCGGACGTGAAGGTGCGTGTCGGCGGTCACACCGACAGCGTCGGCACGGACGCCTACAACCAGGGCCTGTCGGAGCGCCGCGCCAAGGCGGTCCGCGACTACCTGGTGAAGCACGGCATCGACGCGTCGCGACTCACCGCGGTGGGCTTCGGCGAGTCCCAGCCGGTGGCGGACAACAAGACGAAGGACGGACGCGCGCAGAACCGGCGCGTGACGCTCGACGTCGAGTAACTCCGGCCGGCAGGCCGAAACACGAAGCCCCCGGGACACTGCGCGTGTCCCGGGGGCTTCCGTTTCTGCTTCGTTTTCGGCGGAGCGCGGATCAGTAGGTTTTGGGCGGCGTGCTCGGCACGGCGTCCTTGGCGGCGCCCGCGGCATCTTCCGCGGAGCCCGCGGCGTCCTTGGCCGCGTCGCCCGCGTTCTGCGCGGCGCCGGCCGCCATCTCCGCCACCTTGGCCTGCGCGGTGGCGAGCGCGGTCTTCACCTGCTCGTTGGCTGAGTTTTCCTCGAGCGCCTTCTCGCAGGCCGGGACCGCGTCCGCGTACCGGGCCGTGGCCACCAGGTCCAGGCAGCTCGCGGTGTCCGGGCTCTCGCTGGCCGAGCTCGGGGCCGCGCCGACGTCCGGCTTGGCCGCGCTCTCGGCGCTGCTGGCTGGAGCCGCAGGAGCCGCCGGAGCGGCCGGTGCGGTGGCGCCGGCCGAGCTCTGGTCCGCCTTCTGCCCACAGGCAGTCAGGCCGAGAATCGCGAATGCAATGTAAACCCCTCGACGCATGGAACCTCCCCTGCCCAATTCCGTGGGCGCAATCGATGCTACACCCGACACCGAACGGCGTCGCCGGGCGCAGTCACGGCGGGCGGGTATCTTTCGCCCTCGATGTCGGGGAGGAGCGCGGCTCGGGTCGCTGCGGGGCTTGGGGCGCTGCTCGGTCTCGCGGGCTGTGCGGCGCTGCCCTGGCCCAGCGGCTTCGAACGCGGCAGCTCCGTATTCGCGGCCGGCGAGCTGCTCGACCTGCGCGGCTCGGTGCACGTACACACCCGCGTGTCGCACGACAGTCACGGCGGCCCCGGTGAGCTGATCGACGCGGCCCACGACGCCGGCATCGCCTTCATCGCGCTCTCCGAGCACCCGTATCGGGCGCAGCTCGACCCGGCGAACGGGGTGATCGAGGGCGTGCTCTTGATTCCCGGCTGGGAGGTGAAGTCGGCGGGCGCCTCGATCCTGGCGCTGGGCGTCGAGCAGCGCGGGCAGCTGCCGCACGACCCGGTGCGGCTGGTCGGCGAGATCCACCAGCGCGGCGGGCTGGCATTCGTGGCGCACCTCGAGTCTTCGGAGCTGTCCGATCCCGAGCGCTACGCGGCGGCCGCGCCCGACGGCATCGAGATCGTGAACCTGCACGCGGCCGCGCTCGAAGTGGGCGTGCGGCTGGCGCTGGGCGAGCTGTTCCTGCCCGCGGCCTGGGCGATGCGGCCGCTATTGGCCGCGCCGACCGCGAACCTGGGCCGTTTCGCTTCGCTGCCGAGTGTCCGCGCCCTGGTCGGCGGCGTCGACGCGCACGCGAAGTTCCGCGTGCTGGGGCCGCTCGGCGGCAAGCTCGACCGCTACCGCGACGTGTTCCGGCTGGTCACGACTCACGTGCTGGCGCGCGAGCGTTCCACGGCCGGCGTGCTCGACGCGCTGCGGGTCGGGCGCAGCTACGTCGCTTTCGAAGGGATCGCGCCGGTGAGTCACTTCGGAGTGTCTCGCACCGCCGAGGGCTACGCAGTCACGGCTCCCGACGTGGCCCGGCTCGAGCTGGTGTGCGCGGGCGCGACCGCGGCGTCGCAGGTCGCGGCCGAGGCGGTGCTGCGCCCGCCCGCCGACGCAGAACGGTGTCACGTCGAGGCCTGGCAGGGCGACCGACTCTGGGTGATCACGAGCCCGCTTCCCGACGGCGGCGGGGCGCCGGGAGTTTTGCTGTAATCGCCGCGATGAACGGCTCCGTCGCCCCCGCCGTGCTGCGCTTCGACGACCTCGACAAGTATCTGCTGCACAAGAACGGGAACTACCTGTACAAGGTCCCGTTCGAAGGCCGCTGGGCCGTCTTGAAGCTCTACTACGGCAGCCTGTCGATGACCCGCTACGCGCTGAAGAGCGCGGGCAACCTGTTGCTCGCGAATCAGACGGCGGTCCTGCCCTGGTCGCGGCGGCGCACCGAGCTCGACTGCATCCGCTTGTGGCGCGACGCGGGCTTCCGCGTCTTCGGCGTGTACGACGCTGTGGTCGAGGGTCTGCCGCGCGACGGTCACGCGCTGTTCGAGTGGGTCGACGCGCCGCGCTTCGTGCACTACTTCGCGGACCGCGCGACGCCGCTCGAGACACGTCTCGCCACCTGGCGCCGCTTCCTGCCGGTCTGGCACCGCCGCCACCGGCTGGCCGTCGAGCGGCGCGAGCCGCGCTTCGTGCACGAGAACGGCGACCTGAAGCACGTGATGATCGTGGGCGACGAGTTCCTGTTCTTCGACTTCGAGACGGTGTTCCGCGCGAAGAGCCGCGTGCGCGAGGTCGTGGCGCGCGAGATCCTGTGTTACTTGAAGTCACTCGCGCGCACCGTCGGCGACGAGTTCGAAGCGTTCCTGCTCGAGACCGTCGCGAATTACCCGGGGCGCGACCTGTTGCGCTACACGCACGAGTTCGCGTTCGCCGATCCCAACCCGCTGGTGCGCGTGGGGCGCAAGCTCGACCTGGCGTTCCGCGAGCGCGCGCAGAAGCCGTCGTCGAAGTACCGGATCGCGGCGCGACTCGACCAGCTGCTCGGGCGCGCATGAGCGCGCAGGGCGGCGACGCGCTGCGCGTCGGCGGCCTCGATGCGCTGCGCCTGGCACGCTCCGAGCGCGGCGACGGCCGACACCAGACGGTGTCGGCGCGGCTGGCGGGCCGCGAGGTCGTGATCAAGATCTACGGCCGCAAGCGCGGCCGGCTCGCCACCGGCCTGCGCTCGTTCGGTCACCGCTTCCTGGTCGGCAAGAGCGCCCTCGACGCGCGCGCGCGCCGCGACACCGAGGCGCGGCTGCTCCAGCTCTGGGCCGAGCACGGCTTCGCGGTGCCGCGCGTGCTGCCGCTGTCGCTGCCCGAGCCGATCGCCGAGCCGTATCTCGTGCTGGAGCGGATCGAGGGCGGGCTGGTCGACGCGCGCCTGCGCGACCCCGCCGCGAGCGGGCTCGAGCCGGCGCTGGCGGCGTTCGCGACCGCGCAGAGCCGGCGCCACGACCTGGCCGAGAAGCTGCGCGAGCCCGGGCTCGTGCACGCGCACCCGAGCTTCGCGCACCTGATCGACCGCGCCGGAGTGTTCACCTACTTCGACTTCGAGTACGCCTACACCGATGCGCGCCGGATCGAGTCGCTGGTCGACGTCGAGCTGGCCGGCTTCATCGGCTCGCTGCAGCGCGCCGCGGGCGCGCGCGCCCAGGGGCTCTTGCGCGAGTGGCTGCGGGGCTACACCAATCGGTGTCGGCTGGAGCGCGCCGCGAGCGGCGGCGCGATCGGCCGCTTCCGCGGGCTGGCCGGACTGTCGCAGTGGCTGCCGTTCCTGCGCGGGCGCGGGCCGCGCCGGCTGCGCCAGAGCGTGGCCGCGCTGGGCGCCGCGCTCGAGCGCTCGCGCTAGATCGGGGCCTCGCCCGCCACCGGCAGGCGCAGCACGAAGCGCGCGCCGCCGGGCGAGGTCGCCGTGACGTCGCCGCCGTAGGTGCGCGCGATCGCGCGCGCGATCGGCAGGCCCAGGCCCGTGCCCGCGCCGGTCCCCCCGCGCGTCGAGTAGTAGCGCTCGAACACGCGCTCGAGCTGGTCGGGTGGCAGGCCCTTGCCGCTGTCCCAGACCGAGATCTCGGCCGCGCCGCCGAGCGTGCCCACGTCGACGGCGACCTTGCCGCCCAGCGGCGTGTGGCGCAGCGCGTTGTCGAGCAGGTTCACGATCGCCTGCCGGATCCAGACCGCGTCGGCCTCGACCCAGGCGCTCTCGCCGCGGCACTCGAGCGAGATCTCGCGCTCCTCGGCGATCACGCGCAGATGGTCGACCAGCTCGCGCGCCAGCTCGAGCAGATCGAAGCGCTCGCGCGCCGTGGGCTCGCCCATGCCGCTCTCCAGCTTCTCGAGCAAGAGCAGCCGGTTCACGAATCGGATCAGGTCGTCGACTTGCTCGATCGCCGTCGCCACGGGCTCGCTGGCGTCGCCGGCGCCGGCGGCGTCGAGCTCGAGGTGGCCGCGAATCGCGGTCAGCGGCGTGCGCAGCGCGTGCGCCGCGTCGGCGGTGAGCCGGCGCACGCGCAGCACCTCTTCGCGGATCCGGTGCAAGAGGTCGTTCAGCACCGCCGCCAGCCGGTCGATCTCGTCGCCCGAGCCGGTGCGCGGCAGGACGCCGTCGGGCAGGCTGCCGAGCGCGCGCGCCTGCGCCGCGATCCGCGACACCGGCCGCAGCGAGCGCGCGGCCACCCAGTACGCCGACAGCGCGCCCAGCACCGCGATCGCCAGCAGCGACGTCGCCAGGTTCTTGCGCAGGCCCCAGTACCAGCGCTGCGTCTCCTGCAGGCTGATCCCGATCGCCACGTGGTACTCGCCGACCCACGCCTCGAGCGCGCGCACGCGCCGGGCGCCGCTGCGGCTGCGCGGGTGGGCGAACTCCCAGTAGTAGAGCTTGGGCGGGCCGATCGTGCCGTGCGCGCCGGGGAAGCCGGCGTCGGGCACGTTCAGGCTGTGGGCGACGATCTTCCCGTCGGCGTCGCGCACCTCGATGAACAGCTCGTCCTCGCGGCGCTGGCGCTGGCTGGCCTCCTGGATCCACTCGGCCAGCGCCGGGGTGCCCAGGACCAGCCGGATCTCGCCCAGGTCCTCCTCGAGCCGATCGTCGATCTCTTCGGTGAAACCGTGCTTAAAACGCTCCAGGACCCATACGTTCTGCAGCGCGACGAGACTGACCACCACGGCGAACACCGCGAGCGCGATGCGCAGCCGGATGCTGCGGTTCACGTCGCGGCGGAGAGCATGTAGCCGACCCCGCGACGGGTGTGGATCAGCTTCTTCTCGAACGGCTCGTCGATCTTGCGCCGCAGGTAGCGGATGTACACGTCGATCACGTTCGAGAAGCTGTCGAAGTTCATGTCCCAGACGTGCTCGGAGATCATCGTGCGAGTCACGACCTCGCCGGCGTGACGCGCGAGATACTCGAGCAGGGCGAACTCCTTCTGAGTCAGGTCGAGCTTCTGGCCCGCGCGCTCCGCCTTGCGCGCCAAGAGGTCGACGCGCAGGTCGCCCACCTCGAGAAGGCTCGGACGGGCGGTTCCGCGCCGCAACAGCGCGCGCAGGCGCGCCAGCAGCTCGGCGAAGGCGAAGGGCTTCGGCAGATAGTCGTCCGCGCCGGCGTCCAGACCGCGCACCTTGTCGTCGATCTCTTCGCGCGCCGACAGCACCAGTACCGGAGTGGCTCGGCCGCCCGAGCGCAGCTCGCGCAGAACCGACAGCCCGTCGCGGCGCGGCAGCATCAGGTCGAGCACGATCGCGTCGTAGGGGTTGACCAGCCCCAGCCGCAGGCCGTCCTCGCCGTCGACGGCGGAATCGACTGCAAAGCCCGCCTCGCGCAGGCCGCGCTCCACGAAACTCCGCACCCTCAGCTCGTCCTCGACCACGAGTACCCGCATGAGAAGCAGGGTAGCCCGGGGCCCCCGGATTCGCCGCGCTACCGCCATGAGGACAAACCAGAGATACTGCGCGCCATGGTGGAGGAGCGGCGGCCGGGCCTGATCGTGGCCCGCGTCCTGGTCGGGCTGGCGCTGGTGGGCTCGACGCTCTGGCTGCTCCATCCCTTCCTGGTTCCAGGGGTTTGGGCCGCAATTGCCGCCTACATGACCTGGCCGATCTACGCGCGCGTACGGGCCTGGACCCGCTGGCCGGCGGCAGCTGCGCTCGTGGTCACGCTGTTCTTCGCGCTGGCGATCGCGGTGCCCGTGGGCTGGCTCTTGATCGCCTTTGCGTCGCAGGCCTCGCTGGTCGCGAACCGCGTGCAGGAGTGGGTCGCCGCCGGAGCGCAGCTACCGGGGTGGATTACCAACACACCATGGCTCGCGCGCTGGGTCGCCGAGCTGCGCGAGAGCCCGCTATTCGGGCCCGCCGCCGCGGGTGAGTGGGTCGCGCGCTACGGACAGACGGGCTCGCAGTGGGCAGTGGCGCTGGGCAGCGGCATCGCGCGCAGCGTGCTCGAGTTCGGGATCATGCTGATCGTACTGTTCGCGCTGTATCTCGACGGCGAGCGGGTCGCGGGTCACGCGCGCCGGCTGGCGCTCTTGATCGTGCCCAGCAACGACGACCGGCTCGTCGACAGCGTGGGCGCGATCGTGCGCGCGGTGGTGTTCGGTCTGCTCGGCACCGCGGTCGCGCAGGGCGTGCTCGCGGGCATCGGCTTCGCGATCTTCGGTGTGCCGTCGCCGGTGTTCTTCGGCTTCGCCACCGCGCTGTTCTCACTCGTGCCCGGGGGCTCACTCGTGATCTGGGGCGGCGCCTGTGTCTGGCTGTGGGCCCAGGGCTGGCTGTGGGCGGCGATCGGCCTGGCGGCCTGGGGCGGCCTGCTCGTGAGCTCGGTCGACAACCTGCTGCGCCCGCTCCTGATCAGCGGTCACAGCCCCACGCGCATTCCGTTCATGCTGGTGTTCTTCGGCGTGGTGGGCGGGCTCGGCAGCCTCGGGCTCCTGGGCATGTTCGTGGGGCCGGTGCTCCTGGCCGTGGGCTTCGGGCTGTTGATGGAGTTTCCGACGCGCTATCGCAGCGCGGGCAGCGACTGACGCAGCTTGGCGTAGCCCTCCCACGGGTCGCGCGAGAGCTTGGCCAGGCGCTTGGGCACCGTCTCGACCGAGAAGCGCTGCGGGTCGAGCTTGGCGGACAGCTCGCTCCAGGCGATCGGCGTCGCCACCGGCGCGCCCTCGCGGGCGCGCGTGGAGTAGGGGCAGATCGCGGTCGCGCCGCGGGCGTTGCGCAGATAGTCGAGGAAGATCTTGCCGCGGCGCGCGGCCTTGGAGGCCTTGGCGAGGTAGAGCGCGGGATTCCGGGCGACCAGCTCGTCGACGAGCGCGCGCGCGAAGTCCTTCGCCGAGTCGAAGTCGGCGTGTGGCACGATCGGTGCCACCACGTGCAGGCCCTTGCCGCCGGTGGTCTTCGCGAAGCTCTCGAGCCCCAGTGACTCGAGCCGCTCGCGCAGCGCGCGCGCGGTGGCCACGGTCTCCGACCAGGGCACGGCCGGGTCGGGATCGAGATCGAAGATCAGCTGGTCGGGGTGCAGGACGTCGGGCGCGCGCGAGGTCCAGGCGTGGATCTCGAGCGCGCCGAGCTGCACCAGGCCGAGCAGGCCCGCGGCGTCGACGATGGTCATGTAGTCGGCCACGCCGCCCGACTCGCGCACCGAGATGGCGTGGATCGCGGCCGGCGTGCCACGGCCGGGGTGTTTCTGGAAGAAGCCGGCCTTGCGCCGCCCTTCCGGGTGGCGCACCAGCATGAGTGGCCGGCCCGCGACGTGCGGCAGCAGGAACGGCGCCACCTCGGCGTAGTAGAGCGCGAGCCCCCGCTTGGTGAGTCCCAGCTCGGGATAGAGCACGCGCTCCGGGTGAGTCAGTCCCTGGGCCGGGTCGGGTACGCCGGATTTCTTCGCCATCCTCTGGCTCACTCGTCGGGTGCGGGCGGGCTTCTCGGGAGTCACTTGTCCGGCGGGCTTGTCCTCGCGCAGGCCTTGAAACGACGCGTGCCGGACGCGGCCGTCGCGCGTGCGCTCGGTGAACTCGACCTCGGCCACCAGCTCGGGCCGCACCCAGCGTACCCCGCGCGCCTCGGAGCGCGGGGGCGGCGGCTCGAAGGGCGACGCGCCCTGCTCGAGCGGCCGCAGCTTGCGCCGCAGCTCCGCGAGCGAAGCCGCGCTGAAGCCGGTGCCCACCTTGCCCGCGTAACGCAGCGCGCCGTGCTCGTCGTGCGCGCCGAGCAAGAGCGCCCCGAAGTGCTGGCGCGAGCCCGCCGGCGCGGTGAACCCGCCGATCACGAACTCCTGGCGCGACGTGCACTTCACCTTCAGCCACGAGCGCGAGCGCCCCGACTCGTAGGGCGCGTCGGCGCGCTTGCAGAGCGCGCCCTCCGCGCCGAGCTCGCAGGCCTTCGCGAAGAACTCGGGGCCGCGGCCGATCACGTGGTCGGAGTAGCGCGCGCGGTCGTCGGCGCCCTTCAGCAGGTCGCGCAGCAGCTCCTTGCGCTCGACCAGCGGCAACGCGCGCAGGTCGCACCCGTCCAGGTGCAACAGGTCGAAGCAGAAGTAGACGCAGCGTGAGTCGTCGCGCGCGGACAGCGCGTTCTGCAGCGCCTGGAAGTCACTCCGGCCGTCGCGCAGCACCACGACCTCGCCGTCGAGCAGCGCCTGCCGCGCCGGCAACGCCGCGAGCGCGCGCGCGAGCGTCGGGAAGCGCGAGCTCCAGTCCAGCGCGTTGCGCGAGCGCAGGGTCACGGCGCCGCGCTCGAGCCGGGCCTGGATCCGGTAGCCGTCGAACTTCAGCTCCTGCAGCCAGGCGGCGCCCTCGGGCGCCGCGCTCACCAGCGTGGCGAGCTGCGGCGCCACGAAGTCGGGCAGCGGATCGCGGCCGCTGACCCGGCGGCGCGGAGTGACTCGCGGCGCGCGCTTGCGGCCCGCGTCCGGCGCTACCCGGTCGTCGCTGCCCTTGAACAGGAGCCAGCTCTGCGAAGAGGCAGCCTCGCCGCGGCCGCGCGCCCGGGTGCGGATCAGGTGCCAGCGGCCGTGCAGCTTCTGGCCTTCGAGCGTGAAGTCGAGTCGGCCGCGCGCCAGCGCCGCGGCCGCGTCGCCTTCCGGCTGCCAGGTGCCGCGGTCCCAGATCTCCACGCTGCCGGCGCCGTACTGACCCTCGGGAATCACTCCCGCGAATCCGCCGTACTCGAGCGGGTGGTCCTCGGTGCGGACCGCGAGTCTCTTCACCTTCGGGTCGAGGCTCGGCCCCTTCGGCACCGCCCAGCTCCACAGGACACCGGCGTGCTCGAGCCGGAAGTCGTAGTGGAGCGCGCGCGCCGCGTGCTTCTGGACGACGAAGCTCGGCCCCGGGCTGGGCCGTCCCGAGCGCCGCGCGCGAGCGCCACCGCGCGGCTCGGGCGTGCGGGCGAAGTTTCGCCTGCGCCGATACTCGCGAAGCGCCATTGCACCGCTCCAGTCTGCAGGCCCCGTGCCACAGATCGCGACTCAGTCGGCAGGGCTCTTGCTATTCCTAGCGCAGAGATGGCTGCAAGAGCACGACGGGCTGCGAAGACGCGAAGTGTACGAAACGCAGAGACTCCGGCGCGCGCGCTGTGGAAGGGCGTGATTCGCGCCGACCGGGTGTCGCTGCCGGTGAAGCTTTACGCGGCCGCGCGCGAGGCACGGATCGGATTCCACCTTTTGCACGCAGCGGACCGCGTGCGGGTGGAGCAGCAGATGGTGGATCCGAACACGGGCAAGCCCGTTCCGAACCACGAGATCCGGCGCGGCTACCCGCTCGACGGCGAGCGCTTCGTGGTGCTGGAGCCCGAAGAGCTCGAGAAGCTCACGCCCGCGCAGTCACAAGACATCCAAGTGACTCGCTTCGTGCCGCCGGGCGCGGTCGCGCCCGGCTGGTACGTGCGTCCCTACTACGTCGGGCCCGACGGCGACGTGGCGGGCTATCGCGGTCTGTGCCAGGCGCTCGCCCGGCGCAAACGGATCGGCATCACGCACTGGACCATGCGTTCCACGAGCTACGTCGGCGCGCTGCTGGCGCACGACGGCGGTCTCGCGCTGGTGCGGCTGCGCCACCGCGACGAAGTCGTGTCTGCCGAGGAGCTGTCCGCGTCCGAGGGCCGCGCGCCCGATCCGCTCGAGCTGGCGATGGCGGAGCAGCTGGTCTCCGCGCTCGCCGGCGAGTTCGATCCCACCGCCTTCCGCGACGAGCACCGCGCGCGGCTGCAAGCGCTGCTCGACGCCAAGGCCAGCGGCCGCAAGCCCCAGCTGGCAGCGCTGCCGCGGCGCGCGCCCGCGCCCGAGCTGGCGAGCGCGCTGCGCCGCAGCCTGGAGCAGCTGAATCGCAGCGGAGTCACGAGGAGCCGAACGCGTGGCGCGTGACGAAGCCCAGGAGCCCGGCCGCAACGCCCGCGGCGCGATCTGGTCGGGGACGCTCGCCTTCGGGCTGGTGAGCATTCCGGTCGAACTGTATCCCGGCGTGCGCGACACGGCGCCCTCGTTGCGCATGCTGGGTCCCGACGGCACGCCGCTGCAGCGCCGCTTCTTCTGTCCCGATCACAGCCGCGAGCTGTCGCGCGAGGAGCTGGTGCGCGGCTACGAGCTCGACGACGGCCGCACCGTGGTGGTGAGTGACCAGGAGCTGGAGCGCGTCGAGCCCAGGAAGAGCCGCGAGATCGACCTGCGGCGATTCGTCGACGTGGCCGCGCTCGATCCCATCTACTTCGAGCGCGCCTACTTCCTGGTGGCGCGGGCTGGCTCGGACAAAGCCTATCGCCTGCTGGCGCGCGTGCTGGAGCGCTCCGGTCGCGCCGGCATCGCCACGTTCGTGATGCGAGACAGGGAATATTGGGTCGCGATCTTCGCCGAGCACGGCGTCCTGTGCGCCGAGACGCTGCGCTTCGCCGACGAGATCCGGCGACCCGACTCACTCGCCCGGCTCGGCACGGGCAACGGGCGCGGCAAGCCGGCCGGCGAGCAGGCCTGGGAGCGCGCCATCGGCGCGCTGTCCGAGCCCGGGCTCGACGGCGAGGATCTCGACGATCCCCACGCGCGGGCGCTGCGCGCGCTGGCCGAGCGCAAGAGCCACGAGCGCGACGCGGTCGTGACTCGCGGCGAGGCCGAGCCGGAGGCCGAGGGCGGCGAGCTGATCGACCTGGTGCAGCTGCTGAAGGAGCGCCTGGCCGGCAAGGCGCGGAAGCACACGCGGCGCAGTCAGCCCGCGCGCCGGCGGCGTCAGTCGAAGAGCTGAATCTCGGGCGGCACGAGATAGCTGCCGTTCACCCAGATCCGGTCGAGCCGCCGGGTCGCGATCCGCCAGCCCTCGCCGGTGCGGCGCCAGGTGTCGCTGTAGCGGCCGCCTTCGCTGGTGAGCGCGGGCGTGCCGTCCTGCTTGATCTGCACGTGAGTCGCGACGAGATACGCGGTCGAGCTGGCCGCGTCGCCGCGCAGCTCGACCAGCGGGTTCGAGATCACGTGCTGGGTGGCTTTGAAGATGCGCATCGCGCCGGCGAGCCAGGCGCCGAGCTCGGCGAACGAGAGCTCGGCGCCGCGTTCGAGCGCGTAGTGGATGCGCGCGTCGGGGGCGAACACGCGCTCGAGCGCCTTCCAGTCCTTGGCGTCGATGGCGCGCGCGTAGGCGTAGAGCAGCTGCGTGATCTCGGCGAGATCCCGCGCGGGGTCGGCCATCAGATCGCGCGCTCGCGGTTGGCCCAGAACGGATCGCGGAGCTTGCGCTTGTAGAGCTTGCCGTTCGGATCGCGCGGCAGCTCCGGCAGGAAGTCGATCGTCTTGGGCGTCTTGAACTTGGCCAGCTTGTCGGCGCAGAAGGCCAGGATCTCGGCTGCCAGCGCCGGTCCAGCAGTGACTCCCGCCGCGGGCTCGATCACCGCCCTGACCTCTTCGCCCCAATCCTCGTTCGGGATGCCGAAGACCGCGACGTCGCCCACCTTGGGGTGGGTCAACAGCACGTTCTCGATCTCGGCCGGGTAGATGTTCGCGCCGCCCGAGATGATCATGTCGATCTTGCGGTCGCACAGGAACAGGTAGCCCTCTTCGTTGAGATAGCCGACGTCCCCGACCGTGAAGTAATTCCCGATCCGGTTCTTGCGCGTCTTCTCCTGGTCTTTGTGGTACTCGAAGTCGGCGACGCCGAGCCGCATGTAGACCGTGCCCTGCTGGCCGGTCGCGAGCTCCTTGGCCTCGTCGTCGAAGATCTTGATCTCGGCGCCGCGCCAGGCCTTGCCAACCGTGCCCGGGAACTTGCGCCACTCCTGCGGAGTCACGAGCGTGCCGCCGCCCTCGGTCGCGGCGTAGTACTCGTAGATCGAGTCACCCCACCAGTCGAGCATGCGCCGCTTCACGTCGGGCGGGCAGGGCGCCGCCGCGTGCACCATGGTGCGCGTCGAGCTGCAGTCGTACTTGGCGCGGACGTCGGCCGGCAGGCCGAGCATGCGGTGGAACTGAGTCGGCACCATGTGACTGGTGGTGACCCGGTACTTCTCGATCAGCCGCAGGCAGTCCTCGGGGATCCACTTCTCCACCAGCACCACCGGGTGGCCCATGTTCAGCGACGCCGAGCCGAACACGAGCACGGCCGTGTGGTAGAGCGGCGAGCCGATGAAGTGGACGTTTCCGTCCTCGGGCTGGATCCCGAACATCGCCAGGAAGCCGGTGAACAGCGTGGCGATCGTGTCGGGGTCGATCGGCGCCAGCGGCCGGCGCACGCCCTTGGGCTTGCCGGTCGTGCCCGAGGTGTAGTTCATGACCGCCCCGGCGGTGCGCTCCGGCGGCAGCGTGGTCGGCTGGCCGCGAGTCAGGTCCGAGAACGGGCGGAAGCCGGGAATCTCGCCGAGCGCGAAGCGCGCCTGCGCCGGGAGTCCGATCTCGTCGGCCGCCGCGCGGCAGGTGTCGCCGACGCGCTCGTGCGCGATGAAGGCCTTGGCCTCGCTGTCCTTCACGATGTAGGCGATCTCGCTGGCCGCGAGGTGCCAGTTGATCGGCACGAGATACCAGCCGCACTGCGCGCACGCGAGATAGACCGCCAGGAACTCGGCGCAGTTGGGCATCGCGATCGCCACGGCATCGCCCTGCGAGAGCCCCGCCGCGCGCAGACCGTGCGCGACCTGGTTCTGCAGCGCGAACAGCTCGCCGCGTGTCCATTCCCTGCCGTCCGGCGCCGCCAGCGCCAGCACGGATGGGTCCTTCTTCGCGAAATTCCAGAAGCCGAGATCGGCCATGCGAGAACTCCCTCGAGTGACTCGTGAGTCCCTAAGCTCTGTGGTCGGCGACGATGTAGGTCGAGAAGTACTGCGAGCCGCCGCCGTAGGCGTGTCCGAGCGCCTTGTGCACGCCGTCGACCTGGTGCTCGCCGGCCTGGCCGCGCACCTGCATCGCCGCCTCGGCGAAGCGGATCAGGCCCGAGGCCCCGATCGGGTTCGACGACAGGACGCCGCCCGACATGTTCACGGGCAGGTCGCCGTCGAGCGCGGTCGCGCCCTCGTAAGTCATGCGCCAGCCCTGGCCCTCCTCGGCGAAGCCCATCGTCTCCATCCACATGGGCTCGAACCAGCTGAAGGGCACGTAGATCTCGGCGCAGTCGATCTCCTGGCGCGGGTTCGTGATGCCGGCCTTCGCGTACAGGTCCTTCGCGTTCATGCGCCCGGCCAGCGGGTTCACCTGATCGCGGCCCGCGAACATGGTTGGCTCGGAGCGCATGGCCGTGGCGTGCACCCAGGCCGGCTTGCCCGGTGACTTCCTGGCGGCGCGCTCGCTGCCGAAGATCATGGCGCAGGCGCCGTCCGACGACGGACAGGTCTCGAGATAACGGATCGGGTCCCACAGCATGGGCGAAGCCATCACCTGCTCGAAGCTGACTCCGGGGAGCTTCACGTGCGCGTACGGGTTCTTGAGCGCGTTCTGGCGGTCCTTCACCGCCACGCGGATGCCGGTGTCTTCCGGCGCGCCCGAGCGGCGCATGTAGGCGCGGATCAGCGGGGCGAAGTAGCCGCCCGCGCCCGCGACCACGGCTACGCTGAACGGGGTCGAGACGGTGAGCGCCCACATCGCGTTCGACTCGGACTGCTTCTCGAACGCCACGCACAGCACGCGCTCGAACGTGCCCGCCTCGACCAGCGACGAGGCCACGATCCCGGTCGAGCCGCCGACGCTGCCGGCGGTGTGCACGCGGATGAGCGGCTTGCCCGCGGCGCCGAGTGAGTCGGCCAGGAACAGCTCGGGCATCATCACGCCCTCGAACATGTCCGGCGCCTTGCCGACCACCACGGCGTCGATGTCCTTCCACGACAGATCGGCATCGGCCAGCGCAGCTTGCGCAGCCTCGCGAACGAGGCCGGGCATCGACACGTCGATGCGCTTCGCGTCGTACTTCGTCTGGCCGATGCCGATGACCGCGCTGTGCTCGCCCATCAGTCTCCCTCCAGCACGCACACCAGGTTCTGCTGCAAGCAGGGTCCCTGGGTGGCGTGCGCGACTGCGCGGTTTCCGTGGCCTGCCATGATCCGGATCGCCGCTTCGCCGATCCGTACCAGCCCCGCCGCCATCAGCGGATGCGAGGCCAGTGCCCCTCCCGAAGGATTGATCTCGACGCCGTCGCCCAGGCCCAGCGCGGCGCGGAGAATCAGCTCTTGATGCGAGTAAGGCGCGTGCAGCTCGGCGAAGTCGACCTTGCCCTTGTGCACGCCGGCCTTCTGGCCCGCGATCTCGGTCGACTCACTGCGCACGAGCGGCCGGGCGCCCAGTGACTGCGGCTCGATCCGGTGGTCGATGCCGCGGATCCAGACCGGCCGCGAGCAGAGCTGGCGCGCGCGCTCGCCGGCCACCAGCACCAGCGCGGACGCGCCGTCGGTCACCGGCGGCAGGTCGTGCGCGCGCAGCGGCGAGCTCACGTACGGCTCGAGCAGGAGCTTCTCGACGTCGAACTCGCCGGAGACGACCGCGTGTGGGTTGGCGATCGCGTTGCGGCGGCTGCGCGCCACCACTTCGGCCAGCTCGCGCTCGCTCTTGCCCGTGGCCTCGAGGAAGGCGCGCGCCTGGATCGCCGCCAGGCTGTCGGCGTCGGGCCAGAGCGGAGTCACGGTATACGGGTCGAGCTGCAGCGCCAGCACCTCGGCGATGTCGCCCGGAGACGACTTGCCGAACGAATAGACCAGCGCCGAGTCGACGTCGCCGGTCTGGATCTTGATCCAGGCCTCGTACAGCGCCCAGGCGCCGTCCATCTCGACGTGTGATTCGCGGATCGGCGGCCAGGCGCCCACCGCGTCGAGCGCGCCCACGAAGGCGAAGCTCTGGCCCTGCAGGTAGTCACTCGAGCCCGAGCAGGTGAAGCCGATCTCGCTGCGCGGCAGGCGCGACGCCGAGACCGCCTCGCGCACCACCGGCATCAGGATCTCGATCTCGTTGCGCAGCTCGCGCGCCTTGGTGGACTGCGCGAAGGAGACGATCGCCACGTCGCGCACTACAGGTGCTCCTTGTAGCTGTCGTACTCGGCGTCGGGCTCGGCCAGCGGCTTGAAGTAGCGGATGCTCTGCATCGACGGTCCGAGGTCCTTCTTGTCGGCCCAAACCGCCTGTACGCGCATGCCCATGCGCACGTTCTCGAGCGGACACTCCTGCATCACGTGATTGAACGGGATGTTGGCGCCGTCGAGCAGCACCGCGACGCAGGCGTAGGGCGGCGTGAACGACAGATTCTCGGACGGCACGCGCACGATGCAGAAGGTGGTGACCGTGCCGCGGTCGGCGACCTGCACCTCTTCCTCGGTTGCGACCGCGCAGCGCGGGCAGGCGCCGCGCGCGGGCACGTACACGCGCCGGCACTCGACGCAGCGCTGGCCCAGGATCCGGCCCTCCGCGATCCCGCGCAGGAAGCGGCTCTGGGCGCGCCCGGTCACGTATTCGTAGTCGAGCACGACCGGAGTCACGATGCTCTTCACCAGCTCCATCTCAGGCCTCCGGCTCGAAGCAGGCCAGGTCTTTCAGCTCGCCCACGGTCTCGGCGCGCCAGCGCGGGCGCACGCGCATGCCGCTCTTCATCCGCGACTCGCTGCCGGCATCGACCGCGTGCAGCATCGGTGTGTCGGCGCCGTCGAGCTGGATCAGCGCGTAGGCGAACGGATGGGGCAGCGGCTGCTTGGTGCGCGGCTCGCTGACCCAGGTCCAGCTCGTGACTCGCCCGCCGGGTCCGACCGGGACGAAGTCCGTCGAGGTCGACTCACCGGTCGCGGGGTCGTATTCGGACGGCGGCACCAGCACCTTGCCCGCGCGCGTGCGGATGCCGACGAGCCGGCGCTCGCGCAGCTCGGCGAAGAAGCGGCCCAGCACCGGCCCGACCGAGCGCCGGTAGGCGTATTCCAGGTGGTGATTCGCCGTCAGCGGCGCTTCTTCGGCCACGTCAGTCTCCCCGCGGCCGCGCGTCGAGTGCGGCGCCTTCCAGCATGAGTCGCGCGGCGCTGCGCATCTTGCGCGAGACCGCGGCCGGATCCGGCTCGGCGCCGATCACCCAGCCGATCAGCGCCGCGAACCAGACACCGGTGAGCGCGTCCGCGAGCTCGCGCTCCTCGGCGCTCGCCTCGAACGACTCGAGCGGAGTGGTGAGCAGCTCGGGCGCGTCGCGCAGCGACGACACGATCAGGCGCGCGATGCGCCGGTTCGAAGCCGCGATCTGCTGCGCGGTCTCCTTCTCGCTGCCCGACATGGCGCGGATCAGCGCGCTGCCGAGCTGCGCGTTGCGCAAGAGACCCCGCGTGGCGCGCCGGAAGAAGCCGGTGACCCGCTCCTGCGCGCTGCGCCCGCTCGCGGGCCGCGCCGCCAGGCTCTGCTCGAGCCGGGTCACACCCTCGTCGAACGCGAACAGCAGGATGTCCTCCTTGCTGCGGAAGTACTTGTAGAGCGTGCCCAGCGCGACGTCGGACTTCTCGGCCACGTCGCGCAGCCGCACCGCGTCGAAGCCGCCCTTTTCGGCCAGCTCGACCGCCGTGTCGACGATCCGCCGCATGCGCCGGAGCTGGCTCGCCACGAGCTTCGGCGGAGCCCCGCTCGTTTTCTCGACGGCCAGTTGGCTCGCTCGGCGCATCGGCGGATTAGAACACGTTTCAAACCCGAGCCGCAATCCGATACGATGCGCCGATGACTCTCAAGCTCGGACTCCAGCTCGGCTACTGGCAGGCGCAGCCTCCGACCAACCACGTGCAGCTCGCTCAGGAGGCGGAGCGTCTGGGCTTCGACTCGGTCTGGACCGCGGAGGCCTGGGGCTCCGACGTGTTCACGCCGCTGGCCTGGATCGGGGCGCAGACCTCGCGCATCAAGCTGGCCACGGGCATCGCGCAGATCTCGGCGCGCACGCCGGCGTCGACGGCGATGCACGCGCTGACGCTCGATCACCTGTCGAAGGGGCGGGTGATCCTCGGGCTGGGTGTGTCCGGCCCGCAGGTGGTCGAGGGCTGGTACGGCCAGCCATTCGACAAGCCGCTCGCGCGCACGCGCGAGTACGTCTCGATCATCCGCCAGGTGCTGCGCCGCGAGTCACCCGTGGCGAACCCGGGGAAACACTATCCGCTGCCCTACAACGGCGAGGGTGCCTGGGGCCTGGGCAAGCCCTTGCGTTCGATCGTGCATCCGCTGCGCGCCGACCTGCCCATCTACCTGGGCGCCGAGGGCCCGAAGAACGTGGCGCTGGCGGCCGAGATCTGCGACGGCTGGCTGCCGCTCTACTACTCGCCGTTCCGGCCCGAGGTCTACGCAGAGTCACTCGCGCGCGCGAAGCCGGGCTTCGAGATCGTGCAGGGCGTGGTCGTGAACATCACCGACGACCTCGCCGCCGCGCTCGCGCCGGTGAAAGCCATGCTCGGCTTCTACATCGGGGGCATGGGCGCGAAGCAGCACAACTTCCACAAGGAGCTGATGTCGCGCATGGGCTTCGCCGCCGAGGCCGAGCGCATTCAGGAGCTCTTCTTCGAGGGCAAGCGCGGCGAGGCGATCGCGGCGGTGCCCGACAAGTTCGCCGACGAGATCTCGCTGGTGGGTCCGATCGAGCGCATCCGCGACCGGCTCGCGGCCTGGCGCGAGACGCCCGTGACGACGCTCTTGATGTCGTCCCACGATCCGGTGGTGATGCGAAAGATGGCGGAGCTCGCGCTGTAAGTAGCGCTGGACGCGAGACCGGCCGCGCGGTTAGGGTGCGGCCTCGCGTGCGGGGGGCGCGCGCCGGGAGGAGTCCGAGTGTCGAGCGCTAGCGCTGCGCTCTCGAGTCGCTGGGAGGCGTTGGCCGCGAGGCTGCCGGCCGAGCTGCGCTCGCGCACGATCGCCGAGGCGCGCGTGATCCGGCTGCCCGGGAACGTGCCGCCCTGGACCGACACCGGCGTGCGCATCGCCAAGGGCGACGAGATCTCGATCCTGGCCGAGGGCCGGATCGTGACTTCGCCCGAGGCGGGCCTGCACCTGCGTCCGCGCTACGCGTTGTGGGCGCGCGTCGGCGGCCGCGGTCCGATCTGGACCGGCACGCGCGACACCCAGAGCTTCCGGGCTGAGCGCGACGGCGTGCTCGAGCTCGCGCTCTACAACGGGGAGTGGAAGACGCCCGACGGCGTGCTGGGAACCCCGGTCGAGGCCTACGCGGGAGTCAGCGGCGCGATCGAGGCGCTCGTGATCCGCTGGCGCGGCGAGGCCGCGGCGGGGCTCGAGGCGGTGCGCCGCGCCGCGCTCGAGGAGCCGCTCTTCGCCGCCGAGCTCGAGCGGCTCGCGGCGCCCGCCGTGCGCCCCGCGGGCTGGAGCTATCTCTGGTTCCTCGGCCAGAGCGAGATCTACCGCGCGCAGCGCGCGAACGGCACTCACTCGATCGCCTGCCGCTGCCACGACGACGTGGCGATCCTGCGCCGGCCGATCGACGTGCCGCTCGACTCGAGCTCGCAGCTGCGCTGGCGCTGGCGCGTCGACCAGCTGCCGTCGCGCAAGCCCGAGGACTTCCTGCTCAGTCACGACTATCTCTCGGTCGCGGTGGAGTTCGAGAACGGGCGCGACCTGTCCTGGTACTGGAGCTCGAGCCTGCCGGTCGGGAAGAGCTTCGCCTGCCCGATCCCGCAGTGGACCGCGCGCGAGACTCACTGGGTGGTGCGCTCGGGCGACGACGGGCTGGGTGCGTGGCAGAGCGAGCGCCGTCCCATCCTCGCCGACTACCGGGCCGCGATCGGCGAGCCGCTGCCGCGGCGCGCCGTGGCGGTGTGGCTGATCGCGGTGAGTCTCTTCCAGCACGGCGAGGGCCTGGCCGAGTACGCGGACCTGGCCATCGAGAGCGGTGGCAAGACGATCGAGGTGATCGGTTGAGCGAGCGAGCCACCACCCGCTTCGGTCACTTCGTGGTGCGGCGGCGCCTGCCGATCGCATTCTTGTTGCTGATTTCGACCGCGTTCTTCTTCTATCCGATCCTGAACGCGCTCGTATCGGCGGCCGGTCACCCGCTGCCCGGTCCGAGCGTGCGCATCGGCAGCGACGCCAACGCGCAGCTCCCCGACCACCCGTTCATCCACGCGCAGGCCAAGTTCGCCGGTGACTTCGGAAACACCACCGCGGTCCTGATCCTGTACACGGTCGACGAGGGCACGATCTACACGCCCGAGAACCTGCAGAAGATCGACGACATCACGAAGTCACTCGACGGCTGGGACTACGATCCCCGCAGCGACGAGCGCACGGCCGAGAAGGAGCGGCTGGAGAAGGAGACCCACAAGACCAAGGCCGAGATCACGGCCGAGCTCGACCGCCGCTTCCCGCCGTATCCGGTGAATCACGACGCGGTGCGCTCGATCACGCACCTGTCGACGCGCATCATCGAGTACGAGAAGGACGGTACGATCAACGCCAATCTGTTGATGGAGAACCCGCCGGAGACTCAGAAAGAAGCGGACGAGATCCGGCGCAAGGCGAACGAGCTCATGCCCGACGAGGCGCGCCGGCTGCTCGTGTCTCCCGACGAGAAGGCTGCGCTGATCACGGCCGGCTTCGTGACCGACCGGCTGTCGAGCCTCGAGGTCTACCAGGCCGTGTTCGACCACCTGATGGCGCTGCAGAAGCGCGAGGCGGACGAGCACCACCACCTGTACATCACCGGTGCGCCGCTGGCGGTCGGGTACGTCCTGGCGCACAAGAACGAAATCGGGTTCTCGGTATTGGGGGCGGGGCTGGCGATCTTCGCACTGCTCTGGGCCTACTTCCGGCGCTGGCACGGGGTGCTGATCCCGATGGTGGCGGCGTTCGCCACCGTGATCTGGGGCACCGGCTTCACCGGCTGGGTCGGAATCATCTTCGATCCGCTGGTGCTCGTGATTCCCATGCTGATCACCGCGCGCGCGGTGTCTCACACGGTGCAGATGGCGGAGCGCTTCTTCGAGGACTACGAACGGCTGTACCCGATCTACGGCGACGCCCAGCGCGCGAAGCTCGAGGCGGCGGCGATCGCGATGGGCGAGCTGATCGTGCCGGGCACGCTCGGCATCCTGACCGACGTGGCCGGGCTGCTGGTGATCCTGGTGACCACGATCCCGCAGATGCGCGACCTGGGCGTGTTCGGTGCGTTCTGGGTCGCGTCGATCGCGGTGACCGTCGAGATCCTGCACCCGATCCTGATCTGCTTCCTGCCCGCGCCCAAGGAGTCGCAGCACTACACGCCCCAGATCATGCGCCGCTTCGTGGGCACGCTCGGCGACCTCGTGACTCACCCGGTGGGACGCTGGGTGGTGGTCGGCACGTTCGTGGCGATCTTCGTCGGCTCGGCGGCGGCGGTCGCGGCCTGGTCGACGATCGGCGAGGCCAAGCCGGGCATCCCGCTGTTCTGGCCGAATCACCCCTTCAACCAGGCGATCGCGAAGATCGGCGAGAAGTTCGGCGTCGCCGACACGCTCACCATCTACGCCGAGGCCGACCGCAACGACGGCGTCGAAGATCACGACGTGCTGGTCGACATGCAGTCACTCGAGCGCAAGCTGAAGCGCGAGACGGGCGCGGTGGCGGTGGTGTCTCCGGTGCAGATCGTGCGCGTGGCGAACCGGCAGTTCCGGAACGGCGAGCCGAAGCAGGAGCTGATCCCGGACGGCGCGGCGGCGCGCGCCGCGCTGATCTTCATCCGGCTGAACAGCGCGCCGGGCGCGCTGTCGTCGATCATCAACGTGAACGGCACGGTCGCGCAGCTCACCGCCTTCTACCCCGACCACAAGGGCCCGACGATCCGCCGCGCGATCCGGACCGCCGAGCAGTTCATCGCCGACAACCCGATGGGCGCGATCCAGATCCGGCTCGATCAGAACCACGCCGCGCCGGGCGCGCCGTTCTGGGACCGCGCGCGAGTCACCGACTTCTTCTACTACATGATCGGGCCGCTCCTGCCGGCGCGCGCGCACACGCTGCAGGTGCTGCGCCAGCAGGACGGCAAGTACGTGCCGTTCGAGGTGAAGACCGTGACCAAGGACGGGCTCCCGCCCTGGCTCGATGACTTCCGCAAGGGCGCGCAGGACAAGTACGCGAAAGAGAAGGAGCACGTGAAGCCGGGTCACACCTTCACCTGGCCGGCGCGGCTCGCGAGCTGGGACGCCAAGGACGTCGACCAGTGGTTCGAGAACGACGAGCTGCGCATCCGCGCCGTGGCCGTGAACACCCAGGACCTGATCGTCGACGACCAGAAGGCCAAGGGCGCCGCGCCGACCTACCAGCCCACCCAGACCTGGACGCGCGGCGTGCAGTTCATCCTGGCCGGCGGCGCGCTCGGCACGCTCGCCGCCGTGAACGACGAGGTCGAGCGCGGTCACCTGGCCAACATCTCACTCATCTTGTTCGTGATCTTCGTGCTGCACTCGGTCACCTACCGCTCGGCGGTGAGCGGCGGGATCATCTTCCTGCAGCTCGCGACCGCCACGCTCCTGTCACTCGCCTACATGGCGGTGCGCGGCGTCGGGCTCAACATCAACACGCTGCCGGTGCAGGCGGTGGGCGTGGGCGTCGGCGTCGACTACGCGATCTACATCGTCGACCGGATCCGCCAGGAGATGGCGGTGCGCAAGGATCTGGACGAGTCGATCCGCACCGCCGTGCGCACCACCGGCATGGCGGTCACGTTCACCGGCACCACGGTCGTGGGCGGGATCGGCTTCTGGGTGTTCTCGAACCTGCGCTTCCAGGCCGAGATGGCGCAGCTCCTGATCGTGTTGATGGTGATCAACATGTTCGCGGCAGTCACTCTGGTGCCGGCGCTCTACTCGATCCTGCGGCCCGGCGTGGCCAGCTCGCTGCTGCGCCGCGACCAGGCCGAGGCGCACGTCGGCGCCGAGGCAGACGCCGCGGGCTGAGTCACAGCAAGTCGAGCTGCGCGCCGCCGGGGCGGCGGAAGGCGGCGTTCGAGAGCTCGGGGCCGTGCGCCGGAATCCCGCTGCGCTTGCGCGCGAGCGCGACCCACTCGGCGATCTGCTCGGCGAAGATGCCCTCGCCGCGGTGGCGCACGCCGAAGCGCGAGTCATTCAGCTTCCCGTCGCGGATCGATTCGATGCGGTGCAGGATCTTGTCGCGCCGGTCGGGGAAGTGATCGGCCAGCCAGGCCGCGAACAGCTCCTTCACCGAGTAGGGCAGGCGCACCATCTGCCAGCCCGCCCAGCGCGCGCCCGCCGCCGCGGCCGCGGCCACGAGCGCCGGAATCTCGTGGTCGGTGAGTCCGGGCACGATCGGCGCCAGGTTCACGCCCACCGGTACCCCGGCCTTCGCCAGCGCCTCGACCGCTGCCAGCCGCGCCCGCGGCTGCGCCGCGCGCGGCTCCATCTTGCGCGCGACGTCGGGATCGAGGCTGGTGAGCGAGATCGTGACCGACACCGCCTGGTGTCGGGCGAGCTCCTGGAACACGTCGGCGTCGCGCGCGACCAGACGGCTCTTCGTGATCACCGAGCACGGGTTGCGGAACTCGGCCAGCACCTGCAGGCAGCGGCGCGTGAGCCGCAGCTTGCGCTCCACCGGCTGGTAGCAGTCGGTGACTCCCGAGATCGCCACCACCTGCGGCTTCCAGCTCGGCCGCGCCAGCGTGCCGCGCAAGAGCTCCGGCAGGTCGTGCTTCACCACGATCTTGGTCTCGAAATCGAGGCCCGCCGAGAAGCCGAGATACTCGTGCGTGGGCCGGGCGTAGCAGTTGTGGGTGGCCAGGCCGGCCGCGAAGAACGTGCCCGTCGAGGTCTGGATGTCGACCACGTCGCGCACGCCGGCGGGCTCGATCGCCTCGATCGGCTCGGCGGACCAGGCCGGGCGGTGCCCGAACAGGCCCTCGAGCTTGCGGCGCAGGGCAGGGCGGCAGGCCGCGAAGAAGCGCATGCGCTCGCCCAGCGAGCGAGGCTCGGCGCTCAGCCCGAGTGCCGCGGCGTAGCGCCGCGCGCGCTCCAGCGCGGCCGGATCCGGCCGGGGCGCGTCGGCGTCGAAGAAGCCCGCGAGGTAGCCGCGCCGGTAGCTCGCGCTCGGGCGCTCGACGTGAACCAGCGCGTCGATCAGCCCCAGCGCCAGGAGCGAGCGCACGTCGACCTTCCACTCTCGCGAGCGCGCGCCGCGCCTGGAGTGAGTCTGGACCCCGCACAGCCAGCCGAAGCCCTTGAGATAGTCGACCACGCGCTCGAGCGGCTCGAGATCGCCGAGCACCACGCGCCAATAGGCTTCCTGGTGGCGGTAGCGGTCGCCGGCGGGCGAGAGACCCGCCACGTAGCCCGCGCGATAGTCCTCGTCGAGCTCGGGCGCGGGCTCGACCGCGATCCGGCGCAGCCAGCGGCCGGGCGCGAGCTGGCTCGTGCGCAGCCAGCGGCTGCTGCGCGCCTCGAGCCAGCGGTGCTCCGCCGTGGTCACGGCGCTCGCGCCGCGAGTCACCAAGCGCAATGTCTCCTTGCGCGACCACCACACCCGCTGCACGGTGGCGGCGCGCAGCTTGCGCGCGCCGCTGACGCAGTGCTCGTCGAACGCCACGAGTGAGTCGCCCGGACGCACCTCGCACAGCGGGCGCCAGCCGAAGTCGGCGTGCAGCACCGGCGTGTCCGGGTCGAGACAGTAGATGCAGCCGTGCTCGCAGCCGCGGTACGGATTGATGCCCACGTCGAAGCCGACGTCGGGACTCTGGTTGCGTGCGATCGCGGAGCGGGAGGCGTCCCGCAGATACTGGGTGCGCGGATCGGGAGCGAGCTCGTCGTCGAAGCCCGTCTCGGCATCGGGCTCGAGTGCGGAGCTCTCGAAGCGATTCGGGGGAGCGGCGGGGGTGCCTCGGCCTCGGATCGGCTCTCGGTAGCGAGCCATCGCCGGCAGCCTAGGCGAAAATCAGACGAAAGTCCAGCCTACGATTCGCATCCCCAACTGATACAGTCGCGCCATGACGCAAGAGCTCCTGTACGAGAAAGACGGGCCGATCGCGACGCTGACCCTGAACCGCCCGGAGCGCATGAACGCGATCTCCGGGCCGATGCTCGCCGCGCTGTCCGAGCGCCTGGTCGAGGCCAACGCGGACCGCGACGTGCGGGTCATCGTGATCACGGGCGCCGGCCGCGGCTTCTGCGCCGGGCTCGACCTCTCGGATGCCTCGAGCGGCAGCGGCATCGGCGGCGGCGGTGCGCCGATGCCCGCGACGCTCGACCTGCGCACGGCGCCACCGACGGTGCTCCACTCACTCGACAAGCCGGTGATCGCGGCGCTGAACGGCGGCGCGGCCGGCTACGGCATGGACCTCGCGCTCGGCTGCGACATCCGCATCGCCGGCAAGCGCGCCAAGCTCGCGGCGGCGTTCACCAAGCGTGGCGTGCTGCCCGAGTCGGGCGGCACCTGGCTCCTGCCGCGGCTCGTCGGCTGGTCGAAGGCGGCCGAGATCATCTTCACCGGCCGCACGCTCGACGCCGCGCAGTGTCTCGCGCTGGGCCTCGTGAGTCAGGTGGTCGACGACGAGGCGCTGCCCGGCGCGACGCGCGCGCTCGCCAACGAGATCGCGCAGAACGCGCCGCTCGCGGTGCAGGGCGCCAAACGCATGATGCGCATGGCGCTGTCGGAGCCGTTCGACGACCACGTGCACCACGTGTATCTGCAGCTTCTGCCGCTGTTCCAGAGCGCCGACTTCAAGGAAGGCGTCCGGAGCTTCCTGGAGAAACGCGACCCGAAGTTCCAGGGGCGCTGACGCGCAAACGATCCCTATCGGCCGTCCCCGTCGAACGGCCGCGGGGGAACTCGAAAGCTCGAGAAAGCCGCGCGGGACGCCCCCGCGCCGCCTATTTTTGCCTAGTAGCGGTCGCGATCGCGATCGCGGAACCCGCCACCGCCACCGCGCGGACCGCCGCCGCGCGGACCGCCGGGACCACCGGGACCACCGGGACCGCGGCGCTCGTTCGCTTCGCTGACGCGGAGCTTGCGGCCGCCAAAGTCCTGACCATCGAGCGCGTTGCGCGCCGTCTCGGCAGCGTCGGATTCCATCTCGACGAAGCCGAAGCCGCGCGACCGACCCGTCTCGCGGTCCGAGATCACGTTGGCCGACTCGACCCGGCCGTGCTTCTCGAACAACGCGCGCAGGTCCGCATCGTTGGTGGTGTACGGAAGATTCCCGACGTAGAGCTTCTTACCCAAAACAGATACCTCGGTGCCGGGTCCTCCTAGGACCGTTGGCGGCACCCTACTCGCCTTGACTCCGGCCCGGCATTTCCGGCGAGGGAGCCCATGCAAACACCTCCGAAATGGAGGCTACCGCCGCGGAGCTTATCACAGGCGTCGAATGACACCCCGGGAATCTGAAAAAAACGCTCGCTCGGCGGGCAGGATATGCGCAGATTCTGCAGGTCCGCCCGACGAGCGCGTGGGCTCAGCCGAGTGAGCCGAAGGCCTTGGCGTAGTCGACGCTGAGCCAGCGTTCGGGGCGCAGCCGAACGACGATGCTTTCTTCCCCCGCCTCGCCCGCGGCCAGGTAGGCGTCGCCCAGCTCCTTGCCCAGGTAGCGGTGGGCCAACACCCGCTGGTGTCGCTCGCGGTCGGCGCGCTCGATGCCGGCGATCGGCCCCTCGACCGAGACGTACTTGTAAGGCGGTTGCTCGGTCTGCACGCACAGGCTGAGCCGGTCGACCAGGAGCAGCCGCTGGCCCTTGCGCGAGTCGCGGTCGGTCACGAACCAAAGCTCGCGCCCAGGCTCGTACCCGTACCAGACCGGTACGGTCAGAGGTCCCCGCCCGGCGTCGGCGATGCTGAGCACGCCGACTCGTACGTCCGCGAGGAAGGCCTCCCGCTCGGCGCGGGTCATTCGGGTATCGGCCACGCGGCGACCCTACGCGTCGAACACGATCACGCTGCGGGCGGCCGTGCCTTTGCGCATCTCGTCGAAGGCGTGATTCACGTCGTCGAGCTTGAGCCGCGCCGAGATCATCTCGTCGAGCTTGAGCTGGCCCGAGAGGTAGAAGTCGACGTAGCGGGGCATGTCCACGCGGAAGCGGTTGTCGCCCATCATCGAGCCCAGGATCCGCTTGCCGCTGATCACGACGTCGAAGGCCGAGATCTCGGCGAGCTGGCCGATCGGCACCACGCCCACCCAGACCGCGGCTCCGCCCTTCTTCACCATCGCCAAGGCCTGCGCGGCGGTCTGCTTGGTGCCGATGCACTCGAAGGCGAAGTCGGCGCCGCCGCCCAAGAGTGACTGCACGGCTTTGACGGAGTCGCCCTCGGACGCGGAGACGCCGTCGGTCGCGCCCATGGTCTTCGCGAGCTCGAGCTTCCAGGGCATGGTGTCGACCGCGACGATCCGGCTCGCGCCGGCGATGCGGCAGCCCTGGATCGCGGACAGACCCACGCCGCCGCAGCCGATCACCACGCAGGTGCTGCCGGCCGGCACCTTGGCCGTGTTCAGCGCGGCGCCGAGGCCGGTGGTGACTCCGCACCCGATCAGGGCGGCGCGGTCGAGCGGCATGTCCTTGCGGATCTTCACCACCGCGTTCTCGTGCACCAGCATCTTCTCGGCGAACGACGACAGGTGCGCGAACTGGTTGATGGTGGCGCCGTCCTTCGACAGCCGCGGCGGGCCCGTGCGCGGACGCATGGTGGCCGCCCCGCCGCACATGTTGGGCCGGCCCGAGAGACAGTACTCGCAGTTGCCGCAGAACGCGGAGAGACAGCCGATCACGTGATCGCCCGGCTGAACGTGGGTCACGAGCTCGCCCACCGCTTCGACCACGCCCGCGGGCTCGTGCCCGAGCACGATCGGCGGCGGGACGGGGATCGCCTGGTCGATCACGTGCAAGTCGCTGTGACACACGCCGGTGGCGGCGGTGCGCAGCAGCACCTCGCGCGGCCCCGGCTGGCTGATCTCGATCTCCTCGATCCCGAGCGGCTGCTTGAAGGCGCGCATCACGGCGGCTCTCATGGGGTGTCCTCCGCCGCCGATTATCTCACGTGGGCGGAAGCAGCTTCTCGGTCAGCCAGCGGCGCTGCGCCATGGCGTCGCCGAAGGCGGGGCGCACGGTCTGCGCGCGCTTCATGTACAGGTGCGCGTCGCAGTCGAGCGTGAAGCCGAAGCCGCCGTGGAGCTGCACGGCGCGCGAGGCCGCGAACACGTACACGTCGCAGGCCTTGGCCTTGGCCATGCGCGCGAGTGACTCGCCGTCGGCGTGGCCGGCGTCGAGCGCGCTGGCCGCGGCGTAGACCAGCGAGCGCAGGCCCTCGACGCCGATCAATACGTTCACGAGCGGATGCTTCACCGCCTGGAACGAGCCGATCGGCTTGCCGAACTGCTCGCGCGTGGCGGTGTAGCCGGCGGTGAGCGCCAGCAGCGCGTCGGCGCCGCCCGCCATCTCGGCCGCCAGCGCGAGACAGGCCCAGGGAGTGAGTCGCCCGAGCAGCTCGGCTGCGCTCGCGGGCAGGATCGAATCGGGATCGAGCGACACCGCGTCGAGCGTCACGCGCGCGCTGCGGCGGGTGCGGTCGAGCACGAGCTCGGGCTCCACGCGCACGCCCGCCGCGCCCGCGGACACGATCGCGAAGCGCTCGCCCCGCCGCGCGACGAAGGCGTCGGCCAGCGCGCCGCCCCAGACCGCGCCGGCGCCGCCGGCCAGCACCAGCCGTGACTCGCCCGAAGCCAGCGGCCGCAGCCAGCGCTCGCGCTGCGCGTCCGACCCGCTCTGCGCGATCGCCAGGCCGGCGAGCGTCGACGACAGCAGCGGGCAGGGCAGGAGCCGGCGCCCGGTCTCCTCCATCACCACCGCGAGGTGCGCCGCGCCCAGGCCCGCCCCGCCGAACTTCTCGGGCACGCACAGGCCCAGCCAGCCCAGTGACCCGAGCTCGGACCAATCCGCGGCCTCCTCGCCCGAGTCACTCTCGGCGAGCGCGCGCACGCGCGCGATCGGGAAGCGCTCCTCGAGCCAGCGCCGCGCCTCGGCGCGCAACAGCGCGTGCTCCTCGTCGTAGCGGATCGCCGGGTTCATCGCGTCTTCGGCTGGCCGAGCACGCGCTCGCCCAGGATGTTGCGCAGGATCTCGCTGGTGCCGCCGGCGATCGTCATCGCGAACGAGTTCAGATACGAGCGCTGCCACTCCGCGTTCGCGGGCGCGTGCGGATCGCCGATCCACAGGCCCGCGCCGGGCCCGAGCAGCTCGCAGGCGAAGTCGGCCAGCGCCTGACCGTGCTCGGAGCTCGCGAGCTTCGACATCAAGGGCAGCGCCTCGGGGCGATCGCTCACCAGACCGGGCACGCGCGCGCGCGCCGCGTTGGCGCGCAGTGCGGTCTCTTCGATCCAGAACTGGGTGAGTCGGTCGCGCACCACCGGGTCTTCCAGCGCCGGCCGGCCGTCGCGCTCGAGCGAGCGCGCGAGCCGCGCCAGGCTCGCGACCTGCTCGGCGCCGCCGCCCTGGCCGCCGGCCGAGCCCTCGGCCGCGCCGCGCTCGAACTGCAGCGTGGCCATGGCGATCTCCCAGCCCTGGCCCTCGCGGCCCAGGAGTGAGTCGGCCGGGATCTCGGCCTCGTCGAAGATCACCTGGTTGAAGCCGCCCTCGCCGGTCAGCTTCAGCAGCGGCTGGACCTCGACGCCGGGGACCTTCATCGGCGCCAGGAAGTAGGAGATGCCGGCGTGCTTGGCGCCGGCGTCGTCGCTGCGCGCGAGCAGGATGCACCAGTCGGCGTAGCGCCCGAGCGTGGTCCAGACCTTGTGACCCGTGATCCGATAGTGACTCCCGGTGCGCTCGGCGCGCGTGCGCAGCGAGGCCAGGTCGCTGCCCGCGCCGGGCTCGCTGAAGCCCTGACACCAGATCTCGTCGCAGCGCAACAGCGGCTGGATGTAGCGCTTCTTCTGTGACTCCGTGCCGTAGCGCAGGATCACCGGGCCGGCCCACGACAGCGCCACCAGGTTCAGCAGGAACGGCGCGCGCCCGCGCGCCAGCTCCTGGTCGATGACTCGCTGCGTGCCGCGCGGCTTGCCGCCGCCGCCGAGCTCGCGCGGCCACTCCGCGCCCACGTAGCCGGCGTCGTAGAGCTTGCGCTGCCAATCCTGCAGCCAGTGGAACTGGCGGTCGTCGGCCACCTCGAGCGCGCTCTGCGGCAGCTTCCAGCCAGGGTCGCCTGGATGGTGGGCCGCGATCCAGGCGCGCAGCTCGGCACGCAGGTCCTCGTGTTCGTCCACGGGCGCGATCATACTGGAAGCCACGATGCGACTTTTCGATCTGTTCGACTGGCACGCGCGTGAGCGACCGGATGCACCGTACGCCTGGTTCGCCGGGCGCGAGACGAGCTACGGCGAGGCGCTCTCGCGCGCCAACCGGATCGCGAACGCGCTGGTCGCGGAGGGCCTCGAGCCCGGCGCGCGGGTCGCGTTCCTGGCCAAGAACTGCGCCGAGTACGGCGTGTTCTACATGGGCGCCGCCAAGGCCGGCGTCGTGCCCGTGCCGCTCAACTACCGGCTGGCGCCGCCGGAGTGGAGTTACATCGTGAACGACGCGCGCGCAGAGCTCTTGTTCGCGCGCGGGGCGCTGGTGAGCGCGATCGACCCGGTGCGCGGGGAGCTCGCGAGCGTGCGCCGCTGCATCGCGCTCGAGGCTCGCGTGCCCGGCTGGGACGACTACGAGCACTGGCTCGCGCGCGCCTCCGACGCGCCGCCCGAGCGCTTCATCGACGACGCGTCCGACGTCTACCAGATGTACACGAGCGGCACGACCGGCCGGCCGAAGGGCGCCGTGCTGCAGCACCGCGCGGTCATGGAGAACGCGCGCCAGATCTCGGCGGTGACTCAGGTCGGGCTGGGCGAGCGCTATCTGGTGGTCGCGCCCATGTACCACGCAGCGGCGGCAGTCACTTCGTTCTGGGTCGCGGCGCAGGGCGGCAGCATGTACGTGCTCGAGGACTTCGCGCCGGGCGAGGTGGTGCGCGTGCTGTCCGAGGAACGGATCGTGGCCGGCACGCTCGTGCCCGCGATGATCCAGGCCTGTCTGGTGAACGTTCCCGACGTGGCCGAGCGCAACTACGACACGCTGCGCACGATCATCTACGGCGCGTCGCCGATCGCGGTCGAGACGCTGCGCCGCGCGATCGAGGTGTTCGGCTGCGGCTTCGCGCAGGGCTTCGGCATGACCGAGACGACCGCGGCGGCGACCTTCCTGCTCGCCACCGACCACGAGCGCGCGCTGCGCGGGCAGCCGAGTCTCTTGCTGTCGTGCGGTCGCGCGCTGCCGGGCACCGAAGTCATGATCGCGGACGCCGACGACAACGAGGTCCCGCGCGGCCAGATCGGCGAGATCCTGGTGCGCGGGCCGCAGCTCATGCGCGGCTACTGGAACCTGCCCGAGGCCAGCAAGGAGGCGCTGCGCGGCGGCTGGATGCACACCGGCGACGCGGCCACGATGGACGACGAGGGCTACGTCTACATCCAGGACCGCGTGAAGGACATGATCGTGTCGGGCGGCGAGAACGTGTACCCGCGCGAGATCGAGGACGTGCTGTTTCAGCATCCCTCGATCGCCGACGCCGCCGTGATCGGCGTGCCCGACGCGCAGTGGGGCGAGGTGGTGAAGGCGATCGTGGTGGTGAAGAGCGGCACGACCGTCACCGAGATCGAGCTGATCGAGTTCGCGCGCAGGTCACTCGCGAGCTACAAGCGGCCGCGCTCGGTCGACTTCATCGCCGAGCTGCCGCGCAACCCGAGTGGCAAGGTGTTGAAGAAAGACCTGCGCGAGCCGTTCTGGCGCGGTCACACCCGAAGAGTCGGGTGACTCCTACCCGTTGATCTTCTCCAAGACGTTCTCGCCCTGCTGGCCGAACGCGCCGAAGACGGCGTTCAGGCCGCCGTCGATCGAGAGCGCGACGCCGGTGATGAACGACGCCTCTTCCGACAGCAGGAACGCGACCACGCGCCCGATCTCCTCCGGCTGACCCACGCGGCCGAGGGGATGCGCCGCCGCGAGCGGGCCCTCGGTGAAGACCTTGTTCTTGTGCAGGGGCCCGAGGATCGGCGTGTCGATGACTCCCGGGCAGATCGCATTCACGCGGATCTTGTGCTGCGACAAGTCACCCACCGCGCACTTCATCAGCCCCAGCACGCCGTGCTTCGAAGCGCAGTAACTGCCCATGCCGCCGCCGCCGCGCAAGCCCGCGTCCGACGAGGTGATCACGATCGAGCCGCCGCCCGCGTTCTTGATCGCGCGCGCGCTGGCCTGCAGCCCGTAGAACACTCCCGACAGGTTCACGGCGATGGTGCGGTTCCACTCCTCGAGCGTGGTGTCGAGCACCGACGAGGTGGCCGCGATGCCCGCGTTCAGGTGCGCGAGCTGGAGCTTGCCGAAGCGCTTCACGGTGGCGTCGATCGCGCGCTGATTGTCGGCGGGGTCGGTCACGTCGAGCCGCAGCCCGAACGCCTCGCCGCCGGCGCGCGTGATCTCCTTAGCGACCGACTCCGCGCCTTCCGCGTTCAGATCGGCGCAAGTGACTCGCGCGCCCTCGCGCGCGAGCTCGAGCGCGCTGGCCCGGCCGATTCCCGACGCCGCGCCCGTTACGAGCGCCACCTTGCCCGAAAGCTTCCCTGCCATCTCGAATTCCTCCCGTGCGCCCGAGCATACCCCGCGCGCCGGGAGGATTTCAGGAGGGGTCCTGGCTACTTGGGCGGGAAAGTCACGATCGAGCCGGAGCGCTTTCCAACCGAGACCGAGGAGCCGCTGTCGACGATGAAGTTCCCGGGCGTGGGGTTGTGGCCGACGCCGGTGATCTGGACCTTGCCGGACAGCGGGCAGGCCGGGCTCCCGCCGAGCGGGGAGTACGTCAGGCTCATGATTCCCGACACGTCGGCGGTGGTCGTCGCGCCGTCGCAGCTCAGATGGATCTCGACCGGCACCGTCGCGGACTGGGTCACGCCGCTCTTCTGCTTCTGGACCATGTGGCCCAGATCGAAGTCGACGCCGCCGATGATGACCGCGGTGTCGAACAGCGGATCGGTGTCGATCGCGGCGATGGTGTTCGTGTTCAGGTCGGCGCAGTCCAGGAACAGGTAGATGCCCTCGTCCTTCGCGGGCGAGGCCCCGACGCACTGCTTGAACACGTCATTCTGCTTCGCGGTCACCTTGTCGGCGACGTCGTCTCCGTGGCTGTTGGTGGTCTGACTGACCGTCTTCAGGTTGATCGAGAGCAGGTGTACGGTGGTCGGGGGGCCGCCGGCCCGCGCGTGGAGGGGAAGCACGACTGCCGCAGCGGCGATCGCCGCGGAGATGACGAAACGGATCACGGTGCTCATGACGGGGTCTCCTCTTGGTGACCCGATCCACCGTGCAAAGCAGATGCCGCGCGCGATTGCGCCGCGCGCCGCGCAGCCGCGCCGCGGCGTGTCTTTGCGCCTCAACGACCGTGGCGCAGTGTCGTTAGAAGAAGACGAGCGGCTTCTTCCCCGAGAGCGCGGAGCCCGGGGCCACCACGAAGGCCGTCCCCTGCACGTTCGTGCCCGTGAAATGGGCTTTGAACGTGGAGAGACATACCGTGGCGTTCGGCTCGAAGGCCATGTCGATGACTCCGTCGAGCACGAGGTCGATCGCGCTGTCGCACTTCAGCTCGGCATGGAAGGGCATGCTCGCCGATAACAGCTGCGTCGGCCCGCCCTTCGTGTGGGTGAGCGCGAAGTCCACGTCGAGCTCGAGCGAGCCGATCGGCGTCACGCTCATGGTCTCGGTGTCGAAGATGACGACGTGATTGTTCTCGAGGCCGGGGAAGCCACAGGACTCTTGGAGATACAGCCCCTGCGTCTTGGTCGGCGTACCCGTACAGGCCTGGACGACGTCCTTCGCCGACTCGCTCGAGCGATCGATCTTGAAGTCGACGCCCTGACTCACCTGGTTCTCGAGCTTCGCCGAAAGACTGATGGCATGGAAGCGGGTGGTGCCCGCGCTCGCGCTCGAAGCCGCGACCCAGAGTGCGACCCCGATCGCGGTCGCGACGCGCATCACATGTTCTCCTGATCGACCACGCGCTTGCTGTGCGCGGACGAGCCGTCGTTGGCCAGGAAGGCCGGGTTCGCGGTCGTCATGCCGAAGCCGGTGAGCTTCACCTTCACGGTCTCGGGGCAGAACGTGCCCCCGAACGGCTTGAAGGTGATGTTGGCGATGCCCGAGAGCGTGATCGACGCGTCGGGCGCGACACACTCGATCGAGACCAGCACCGGAATCTGCGCCGACTTCTGCACCGTGTCGCCGCCGGAGCTCTTGAACGTGGCGCGGTCCATCTCGAACATGAACGCGCCGATGCCCCCGAGCACGATGTCGAAGTTGGGGCCGTCGACCGCGTTGACCAGGTTGTTGCTGAGGTCGGTGCAGTCCAGGAAGTCGAGGTCCAGCGTCTGGGTCTTGGTGGGCGCCTGACCCACGCAAGCCTCGAAGATGCTGGCGTCGTTCACGGTCGACTTCGCGGCGGTGCGGTCGCCGCCGGTGTTGGTGGCCTGCGCCACCGCCTTCATGTTGATCGACACCGAATGGATGCTCTCCTGGGCGCCTGCGCTGCGCGCCAGCCCGAAGAGCGAGATACAAGCGAGCGGCAGCGCCAGCCCGCGGACGGACCTCTTAGTCACGAGCCTTCCCCCCTTTGTGTTCGGCTGCCCCTGAACATGCCACAGATTCACGAAACCACTGCCGTTCGATAGACTCGGGCGCGGGGAGTACGTATGGCCGCCACCACGCCCGACGCGCCGCACAACATCGCCGTCTACATCGACCTCGAGAACGTCGTCATCGGCTGCCGCGATGCGCGCTACAAGCTCTTCGACGCGTCGCTGGTGTTCAAACGCATGGTCGACAAGGGCAACGTGGTGACCCGCCGCGCCTACGCCGACTGGACCAAGTACCCCGACTACCGCCGGCCGCTGCACGAGAACGGGGTGGAGCTGATCGAGATGCCCGGCTCCAAGCTCACGGGCAAGAACAGCGCCGACATCAAGATGGTGGTCGACGCGCTCGAGCTCTCGTACACGAAGCCGCACATCGACACGTTCACGATCGTCTCGGGTGACTCCGACTTCTCGCCGCTGGTCGCCAAGCTGCGCGAGAACAACCGCCACACGATCGGCTGCGGGGTCAAGAACTCGACCTCGCCGATGTTCATCGAGCACTGCGACGAGTTCATCTACTACGACGACCTGGTGCGCCGCACCGCCGAGCGCAAGCCCGTCTTGCCCAAGGCCAAGGAGCTGCCCAAGAAGCAGCAGGAAGTCTTCGACATGCTGCTCGACGCGCTCGAGGCGCTGCAGCGCGAGAACAAGGAGCTGCACGGGTCGCTGGTCAAGGAGACCATGAAGCGCAAGAACCCCGGCTTCAACGAGGAGTACCACGGCTACCGCTCCTTCTCGCGGCTGCTCGAGGACGCGCAGAAGAACAAGCTGATCGCCATCCACAAAGACGCGCGCAGCGGCACGTACGTGATCGACGAGGTGCTCGAGGACGCCAGCTAGCGGCGCTTCTCGCTGCGCGCCCAGCGCTCGGCCCAGGCGCCGAGCGGGGCGAGCGCGTCGCCGAGTGACTCGCCGAGCGCGCTGAGCGCGTAGCCGGCGCCCGGCTCTCGAACGATCAGACCCGACTCGCGCAGCTCGGCGAGGCGCTGGTTCAGCACGGTCGGAGACACCTCGTCGCACAGCATGCGCAGCGCCCGGAAGCTGTGCGGTCCGTTGCGCAGCTCCCAGAGCACGCGCAGCGCCCAGCGCCGGCCCAGCAGGTCGAGGGCGGCCATGATCGGACGGCCGCTGCGCGAGCCGCGGACGGCGGCGCCGGGGCGGGGCGTGGGCATGCGCGGAGTCTCCTTGCGCTACTGAATCGGTAGCACTACGCTACGTAAAAAGTAGCATGGAGATCCGCCATGGACGAGCCACGCATTTCCCCGGCGCCCCGCCCGTACGCGCCCGAGCTCGAAGCCAGCCTCGCGCGGCTGATGCCGCCCGGCGTCGAGCCGCTGCTGCTGTTCCGCACGCTCGCCCACAACCCGCGCGTGCTGTCGCGCTTCCTGGCGGGCGGGCTGCTCGATCGGGGCAGCATCTCGCTGCGCGAGCGCGAGCTCGCGATCCTGCGCACCTGCGCGCGCTGCGGCTCGGAGTACGAGTGGGGCGTGCACGTCGCCTTCTTCGCTGGAAGGGCGAATCTCTCGGCCGAGGAGGTGCGCGAGACCTGCGCAGACGCGCCGAGCGACGCGTTCCCGCTGCGCGAGCGGCTGATCCTCGAGCTGTGCGACGCGCTGCACGAGCGGTCACGAGTGGGTGACGCGCTCTGGCAGGCGCTCGCGGCCGAGTTCCAGCCGGCGCAGCTCGTCGAGCTGGTGATACTGGCGGGGCTGTATCACGCGGTCTCGTATGCGACCAACGCGCTCCGGCTGCCGCTCGAGCCGGGCGCTGCGCGCTTTCCCGCATGATACGATCGCGCCGCGATGAGTGACCCGCGGCGCATCGACGAGCTGCTCCGAGAGCTCACGCTCGACGAGAAGGCCCAGCTCACGGCCGGTGCGGACATCTGGCACAGCGCGGCGATCGCGCGGCTCGGCGTGCCCGGCATGGTGCTGTCGGACGGCCCGTCGGGAGCGCGCGGCATCCACATGGGCGAGGGCGCGACCTCGCTCCTGTTTCCGTGCGGCAGCGCGCTCGGCGCCACCTGGAACCCGGAGCTGGTCGAGAAGGTCGGCGCGGCGATCGGCGAAGACGCGCGCACCAAGGGCGCGCACGTCCTGCTCGGGCCGACCGTCAACCTGCACCGCTCCCCGCTCGGCGGGCGCAACTTCGAGTGTTACTCCGAGGACCCGCAGCTGTCGGCGCGGCTCGCGGTGGCGTTCATCCGCGGCGTGCAGAGCCGGAACGTCGCGGCCTGCGTGAAGCACTTCGTCGCCAACGACCAGGAGTTCGAGCGCATGTCGATCTCGGCCGAGGTCGGCGAGCGGGTGCTGCGCGAGCTGTATCTCGTGCCGTTCGAGGCGGCCGTGCGCGAGGCGGGCAGCTGGGCGCTGATGTCGGCCTACAACCGGGTGAACGGGACCTACGCCTCCGAGCACCCGAAGCTGCTGCGCGCGCTGCTCAAGGGCGAGTGGGGCTTCGACGGCGCGGTGGTCTCGGACTGGTACGGGACTCACAGCACGGCGGCCTGCGTGAACGCCGGGCTCGACCTCGAGATGCCCGGCCCGGCGCGGCATCTGGGGGCGAAGGTCGCAGCGGCCGTGCGCGCGGGGGAAGTGACCGAGTCGCTGCTCGACGACGCGGTGCGCCGCATCCTGCGCCTGGCCGAGCGCACGAACGCGCGCGCCGACGGCCCGCGTGCCGACGAGCGCGCCGTCGACCTGCCCGAGCACCGCGCGCTGGCGCGCCGGGCGGCGGGCGAGTCGATCGTGCTGCTGCAGAACGAGCGCGAGGTGCTGCCACTCGATGCCGGCGCGCTGCGCAGCCTGGCGGTGATCGGCCCGAACGCGGCGCGCGCGGTGGTGCAGGGCGGGGGCAGCGCGCGCATCCGCCCGCACTACGCGGTCTCGCCGCTCGAAGGCATCCGCAAGCGCGCCGGCGACGCGGTCGCGATCCACTTCGAGCCCGGCTGCGTCTCTCACAAGACGCTGCCGACGCTCGGCGCCGACTCACTCACGGGACCGCTGCGCGTCGAGTACTGGAACGGCCACGAGCCGCAGGGCACGCCGGTGCTGTCGCGCGAGTCGTCGGCGGGCAGCTTCGTCTGGTTCGACCGCTTCGCCCGCGAGGTCGAGCCGCGCGCGTTCTCGGTGCGCGTCCAGGGCGCGCTCGCGCCGCACGTGACTGGCGCACACGAGTTCTCGCTGGTCTCGGCCGGCAAGAGCCGGCTCTTCGTCGACGGCGTGCTGGTGGTCGACAACTGGACCGAGCAGGCGCCCGGCGACGCCTTCTTCAATCTGGGCTCGGCTGAGAAGCGCGGCTCGTGCCTGCTCGAGGCGGGCCGCAGTCACGACGTGGCGGTCGAGTACGCCAACATCGACCGGCCGTTCGCGGGCGGCCTGAAGGTCGGCTGTCTGGCCGTCGCGCCCCACGACCTGCTCGAGCGCGCGGTGTCGCGCGCGGCCGCCTGCGACGCCGCGGTGGTGGTGCTGGGCATGAATGACGAGTGGGAGACCGAGGGCCACGACCGCGCGTCGCTCGCGCTGCCGGGCCGCCAGGCCGAGCTCGCGGCCTGCGTCGCGGCGGTGAACCCGCGCACGGTCGTGGTGATCCAGACCGGTGCGCCGGTGGAGCTCGAGTTTCTCGAGAACGTGCCCGCGGCGCTGCAGGTCTGGTTCGGCGGCCAGGAGGCGGGGAACGCGCTGGCCGACGTGCTGTTCGGCGACCGCAACCCGTCCGGGCGCCTGCCGCACACCGTGCCCAAGCGCATCGAAGACACTCCGGCCTATCTCGACTGGCCGGGCGAGGGCGGCCGCAGCGTCTACGGCGAGGGCTTGTTCGTGGGCTACCGCTGGTACGACGCGCGCAAGCTCGAGCCGCGCTTCGCGTTCGGTCACGGGCTGTCGTACGGGCGCTTCGAGTACTCGGACCTGCGCGCCGCGCGCGAGCGTTTGCGCGCCGACGAGTCACTCGAGCTGACGCTCGAGGTCGCGAACCGCGGCGAGCGGGCCGGCCAGGAGGTCGTGCAGGTCTACGTGCGCCGGCCGCGCTCGGCGGTGATCCGGCCCGAGCAGGAGCTGCGCGCGTTCGCGAAGGTCGCGCTCGCGCCCGGTGAGTCGCGCCGGGTCAGCTTCACGCTCGGGCCGCGCGCGTTCGCGCACTGGGACGTGGCGGCCCAGAATTGGGTCGCGGAGCCAGGCGAGCTCGAGCTCTGCGTCGGTGCTTCGTCTCGCGACATCCGAGCGCGCACCGCGGTCCAGCTCGCTCCCGCCTGACTCCGCGACTCCCTCCCTCTAGTCGCAGCAGCCTATCCGTTGCAGCCCGAGCTGAGCGCCGGCCCGAGGTTGGCCAGGGCGCGCCGCAGCACCACGACATCTAGGATGTCGCAGCTGCCTGCGCCGCTGCCGTTGGGTCCAACCACGTTGCACTTCCCCGGGGCGTTGGGCGTCGAGATCAGGGCCAGCTGGTCGCGCTCGGCCGCGACGTCCGCGTTGCCCGCGATCCCGTCCGCAGTCACATCGCCGCACTGATTCGCGTCGCGAATCCCGTCCGGCTGTGACGAGTCACCCACGCCGCCGCGGTCGATGCCCATGCGTTGGCCCGAGCCGGGCGGGGTGCAGGTGAAGGTGAGCTCCGGATTGCCGGCCGAGTTGACCAGGCTCTTGAGCTGGGCGCTGGTCAGCACCGGGTCGGTCGCCGAGTCCGGGGTATAGGCGTTGGCCGCCGACTGCCACCAGCCGCGAGTCACGCCGTTCACGCGCGCCTTCACGACCAGGTCGCACTCGTTGTTCGGCGAGCGATCGACGTCGACATAGGCCGTCTGCGCGCGCGTCTCGAGCAGGACCACGCGCGCGGAGAGGTCCGGATCGCCGGCGTTGGCCGCGGTCATCGTGACCTGCTGACCCACGATCGGCGCCAGGTCGCTCGGGAAGGCCATCACGAAGTTGGCCACGTTCTCGCGCATGGCGGCGCCCGCGTTCCTGTAGTTGCTGAGCGGATCGTTCGTGGCGTCGGCCTCGAAATGGAAAACGCCACCGTTCAGGAAGCTGATCACGTTGTCGACCGAGCCGTCGTTCAGGTAGCCGAAGCCGCGGATCTGCTCGGTGGTGGGGCTGCCGTGAGTGGGCAGCGGCTGGTTCGGGTCGTTGTTCAGCATGCCGTACATGCCGACCTTCTGATAGGCGTTGCGCAGCTGGGGCACCTTGAAGTGCTGGCTGAGTCCCTCGAACGTCGAGAGACCCTTGGTGCCGAACGCGCCGATCGACGGGTCGAGCGTGTGACAGCCGTTGCAGGTCTTGATCGTGTCCGAGATCGTGCCGAAGTAGAAGTCGCTGCCGGCCTTCTGCGCCGTGGTCAGCGACAGGTCGAAGGCGCGGATCGGGTTCGGCGGCATCTGCAGCTTCAGGATGAAGCTCGCGAACGACTGCATGTCGGCACCCGAGAGCTGACCGGCGCGGCCGAGCAGGCTCACGAACGCCGGGTTGAACTTCAGGAATGCCTGGTTCTCGTCGAGCGCGTTCACGGCGTCGCCGTCCCAGTTGGGCTGGCGGTCCGAGCTGGTGCCGCCGGAGCGGTCGCCGCGCCAGTGCATCGGCCCGCCGTGGTCCATGCCGCGCAGCGTCTGCGTGGTCATCGGGCCCTTCAGCGGGTGGAAGTCGACGTTGCCGCCCAGGTTCGCGATCGCCGGGCCGGTGGTGCCGTTGCCGATCTTCACGAACGGGTTGTTGTTGAGCAGCACCGCGCCGTCGGGCGCGGGCGCGCCCAGGTCCCAGGCCAGTGAGTCGAAGTCGCCGAACACGTGACACACACCGCAGGCCGCCTCGCCGTTCGACGAGCTGCCGTGGGTGTCGTACAGGAAGCGGCGCCCGTTCACGATCGTGGCGCTCTCGGGATTGTGCACGGTCAGGTGACCGACCTCGAGCTTCGCGGTCGGGTCGACCAGCGAGATGCCGTCGTCGAAGCGCGTGTACACGTACAGGCGGTTGCGCGACTGATCGAGCACGAGACCGCCCGGGCCCCCAGCGCTGAGCGCGATGTGATCGGCCGCGTTGGGCTGGAACGAGCTCGGATCCGACGGCGGCAGCGCGAGCGCCGCGGTGTTGATCACGCCGATCTCGCCCGAGCCGAAGGCCGCGAGATACAAGGTCTGACCGTTCTGCGTGATCGCCATGTCGGTCGGGATGCCCAGGCTCGCCTGGTTCACCGACGTCGGCGCGACCGCGGGCGCGTAGTCGATGTGCTTGTTCAGGTGGCGCGTGTCGACGGTCGAGGTGCCCGACAGGATCGAGATGCGCGCCTTGTGCAGCTCGCCGCGCAGGTTCGGGTCACCGAAGCCCTCGAAGCGGTCCATGTTGTTGGCGTCGGTGTTGCTCACGTACACGACGCCCGACATCGGATTCACGACCATGTTGAAGAGGATCGTGCCGACGTGGTCGTAGATGCCGGTCTGCACCGGAGTCGAGGCGTTCGCGTCGATCTTGAACACGTCGTGGTCGGGCAGCGAGAACTGCACCAGGTTGGTGTGAGTCGCGCCCGTGACGTCGACCCAGGTCGTGTCCGACTGGTACTTCAGCATCACTCCCACCTGCGGCGCGGCCAGCGTGCCGCCCACGGGCGCAGGCTCGGGCAGCGCGGGCAGCGGGTCGGGCGTGGGCAGCTGGCCCTGCACCACGGCGGTGGTCTGGTCGCCGGAATGGAAGACCGCGGCGTAGACCGTCGAGCCGTCGGGAGTCACGGCCAGCGCGCGCGGCGTGTCTCCGAACAGGTTCAGGATCGTGAGCGGCGTGCCGGCGAGTGCCGCGCCCAGGTTGGTCGCGTCGAAGACCCAGACGTCGCTGCGGCCGACGCCGCTGGTGAACAGCTGCGGGTCGGGCAGGCCATTGGGATCGGTGCTGCCGCTGCTGTACAGGTGCGGATCGCCCGGCCGGTTCTGCCCGCGGTGCGCCGCAGTGATGAAGGCGCGGTTGCCGCCGGGGCCGGCGAACACGATGTCGCGCGGCTCGTCGCCGACCAAGAGCGTGCGAGTCACTCGCTGCGTCGCCACGTCGACGATCGAGACGCTGTCGGACAGCTGGTTGACGACCCAGACCTCGCCGTTCGAGCGCGCCGCCACGGCCACGGGCTCGAGGCCGACGGGGACCGAGCCGATGTGTCTCAGCCCGGCGTTGCTGACCGCGAAGATCTCGAGCCGGCCGTCGGGGATGTTGCAGGCGAAGAGCTTGGTGTGATCGGGAGAGAGCGCGAGCGGTCGGACGGGTCCCGACTCGAACAGCGTGTAGTTGTCCTGCGCGGCGGCGGTTCCAGCAGCGAGAAGGCACAGCAGAGCAAGGCTCGACCAGCGTCCCATGGTTCCCTCCAAGGCATTTCCGCAGCGAGACCAGATGCGAGCGCGCATGATACGCCGAACGCGCCGCGCTCCGGAAGAAAAGTCTGGCTGCGGATCAGCTGCTGCAGCCGGTCGAGAGCGCGGGTGCGAGCCCTGCAAGCGCTCGGCGCAGGATCACCAGGTCGACGATGTCGCAGCTCGAGGAATCACTGCCGGCCGGGCCTTCGACGTTGCACTTGCCGGGCGCGGCGGGCGTCGAGATCAGCGCCAGGAGCGCGCGTGTCGCGGCGACGTCCGCGGCCGTGGCCACGCCGTCGCCGTTCGTGTCACCGCACTGCTCTGCGTCCAGGATGCCGTCGGGCTGCGAGCCGTCGCCCACGCCGCCGCGGTCGATGCCCATGCGCACGCCCGAGCCCGGCGGGGCGCAGGTGTAGGTCAGGTCCTGCCCGGGCGTCTGGGCGAGCAAGCGCAGGTCCGCGTCCGAGATCGTCGCCTCCGCGCTCGAGTCTGGCGTGAACACGCCGGGCGCGCTCATCCACCAGCCGCGCGGCACACCCGCGATCCGGCCCTTCACGACCAGATCGCACTCGTTGTTGGGGAAGCGATCCACGCTCGAGTAAGCCGTGCCCGCGCGCGCGACCAGGAGGTCGAGCCGGCCCGTCAGGTCCGGGTCGCTGGCGTTGTCGCTGCGCAGCGTCACTTGCTGGCCCACCACCGGCGCCAGGTCGGACGGAAACGCGAACAGGAAGTTCGCGAGGTCGGTGCGCTGGGTGTCGCCGCCGGGGAACGAGAAGAACGTGCCCTGCAGGAAGCTCACGATGCTGTCCGACGAGCCGTCGTGCAGGAAGCCGAAGCCGCGCACCTGTTCGGTGAGTGGCGAGCCGTGACCCGGGACCGAGCCGATCGCGTTGCGCCCGAACATGCCCACCTTCTGGTACTGGTTGCGCAGGTGCGGGACCTTGAAGTGCTGTGACTCGGCCGAGAAGCTGCTGAGTCCAGAGGTGCCGAACGCGCCCGACGGTGGGTCCAGCGTGTGACAGCCGTTGCAATTCTTGTTCGCCGCGTCGAACGGCGCCCCGACGAACAGCGTGAAGCCGTTCATCTGCGACGCCGTGAGTGTGTTGTCGAGGTTGCGGATCGGGTTCGGCGGCTGTTTGAGCTGCAGGATGAACGTGGCGAAGGCCTGCATGTCGCTCGGGTCGAGCTGGCTGGCGCGCCCGAGCAGGCTCACGAACGCCGGGTTGAACTTGAGGAACGCCTGGTTCGTGTCGAGCGCGTTCGGGTCGCCGTCCCAGTTCGGGATGCGGTTGCTGAAGCCGCCGCCGGAGCGGTCGCCGCGCCAGTGCATGGGCCCGTTGTGCACCATGCCGCGCAAGGTCTGCGTGGTCATCGGGCCCTTCAGCGGGTGGAAGTCGACGTTGGTGAGCCCGGTGTCGTCGGCCACGGCCGGGCCGGTCGGACTCGAGACCTTCACGAACGGGTTGTCGTTCAGCACCAGCGCTCCGTCCGGCGGCGGGGAGCCCAGGTCCCAGGCGAGTGAGTCGAAGTCGCCGAACACGTGACACACGCCGCAGGCCGCCTCGCCGTTCGACGACGAGAACTGGGTGTCGTAGAGGAAGCGCCGCCCGACCGTGATCGAGGCCGGCTCGGGGCTGTGGACGCGCAGGTGACTCACTTCGACCTTGGCATACGGGTCGACGGTCGAGATGCCGTCGTCGAAGCGCGTGTAGACGTAGAGCCGGTGATTCGCGCCGTCGATCACCACGCCGCCCGGTCCGCCCGCCGACAGCGGCACGTGGTCGGACGCGCTGGGCTGGTACGCGCTCGGATCCGAGGGATCGAGCGCGAGCGCTGCGGTGTCGAGGATCGCGAGCGACTGCGAGCCGAACGCGGCGAGATAGAGCTTGGCGCCGTCGGCGCTCACGGCCAGGTCGGTGGGAATGCCCAGGCTGGCCTGGTTCACGGCCGCGGGCGCGACCGCGGGCGCGTAGTCGATGTGCTTGTTCAGGTGGCGAGTCACGACCGTCGAGCCGCCCGACAGGATCGAGATGCGCGCCTTGTGCAGCTCGCCGCGCAGGTTCGGCGTGCCGAAGCCCTCGAACCGATCCATGTTGTTCGCGTCGGTGTTGCTCACGTACACCTCGCCCGAGACCGGATTCACGGCCATGTTGAAGAGGATCGTGCCGACGTGGTCGTAGACCGACACCTGCGCGGGCGGATCGGCGTTGGCGGCGAGCACGAACACGTCGTGATCGGGCAGTGAGAAGGGGACCTTGTTGACCCACAGCCCGCCGCCGGCGTCCTTCCACACCACGGGCGACTCCTGGTGCATGATCGTGCCGACGTCGGGCGTGACCAGATTGCCCGAAGCCGGCGGCGGCGCGGGCACGCCGGGCGTCGGCCCGATCTGCGGAATCTGGCCGACGGGCAGCGTGGTGGTCTGGTCGCCCGAGTGGAAGACCGCGGCGTAGACCGTGGCGCCGTCGGGAGTCACCGCCAGCGCGCGCGGAGTGTCTCCGAACAGGTTCAAGAGCGCGAGTGGCGTGCCGCCCAGCGCCGCGCCCAGGTTGTTCGCGTCGAACACCCAGACGTCGCTGCGCCCCACTCCGCCGTCGAGCAGCTGCGGGTCGCCCGGCCGGTTCTGACCGCGATGCGCGGCGGTGATGAAGGCGCGGTCGTGGGCGGCCCCGCCGAACACGATGTCGCGCGGCTCGTCGCCCACCAAGAGCGTTCGAGTGACCCGCTGGGAGGCGACGTCTACGATCGAGACGCTGTCCGAGAGCTGGTTCACCACCCAGACCTCGCCGTTCGTGCGCGCCGCCACCGCCACCGGCTCGAGCCCTACCGGCACCGAGCCCGAGGGCACCAGGCCCTCTGCAGTGACCGCGAAGATCTCGAGTCGGGCGTCCGGGATGTTGCAGGCGAAGAGCGTCTTGCCGTCGGGCGAGAGCGCGAGCGGCCGCACCGGGCCGCTCTCGAACAGGGTGTAGCTGCCCTGTGCCGCCGCCCCACCCGCGGACAAGGCGAACAGGAGGCAGACCAGCGCGCTCGCAAGCACCCGACCCAAGCCCCAAACCTCCAACGCTTTCCGTAGTTCCCGCGACGACCGCGATGCAGTCGGGGCTTCCCCGACCGAACAAAGTTCCAGTCCCATCATACGACGCGAGCGTTCCAGCAGTTGCAGAATCTCGTGTGCCAGAATGCCGGCTGGCATTCGTGACAGGGGAGACGCGCAGCCATGAAGAACAACATCGGGTCGTTTCTTGCGAAACGGGCGCTCTTGAATCCGAGCCTCGAAGCGTTCATCGACACTCACTCCGGGCGGCGCTTTTCGTTCGCGGATCTGAACGCGCGTTCGAATCGCACCGCAAGCTTCCTTGCACGGGAGCTCGGGGTGAAACACGGCGAACGCGTGGCGCTGCTCTTGATGAACGGCCCCGAGTTCGTCGAGAGCTTCTTCGCGATCGCGAAGCTCGGCGCAATCTGCGTCCCCCTCAATTGGCGCCTGGTGGCCGACGAGCTCGAATTCATCCTGAAAGATGCGGGCGCCCGGACCCTCATTTACGGTGGTGAGTTCGCGCAGGTCGTGGCGGAGCTCGAGAAGCGCGGCTCGACCGAGGTGCGTCACTGGGTGCACGTGGGCAGTGAGTCGACCCGCGGCAAGGGGCTCGACTACGACGCGCTGCAGCGCGCCGCGTCAGCCGAGGAGCCGGCGGTCGAGGCCTGCGACGACGACCTGCTCTACATCATGTACACGTCCGGAACGACCGGTCTGCCCAAGGGCGCGGTCCACACCCACAAGACCGCCATGTGGGGCGTGCTCACGATCGCGGCCACCGCCGAGATGCGCTTCAAGGACCGCTATCTCGTTTCGCTGCCGCTCTTCCACGTGGGTGCGCTGACTCCGATCACCGGCAACGTCTACCGCGGAGTCACCAGCATCGTGATGCGCGCCTTCGACCCGACCAAGGTCTGGGAGCTGATCCAGTCCGAGCGGGTCACCGTGGCGCTCAAAGTGCCGGCGATGCTGAATTTCATGCTCCAGACCTACGACCCGAAGAAGTACGACCTGTCGAGCCTGCGCTGGATCATGAGCGGCGCCGCGCCGGTACCGGTCACGCTGATCGAGGCCTACGCCAAGCTCGGGATCGAGGTCCACCAGGTCTACGGACTCACCGAAAGCTGCGGTCCGGCCTGCCTGATCGGTCCCGACGACGCGATCGCGAAGGCGGGCTCGACCGGCAAGGCGTTCTTCCACACCGACGTGCGTGTGGTCGACGACGCAGGGCGCGAGATCGACCCCGGCCAACAGGGCGAGGTGATCATCCGCGGCGCGCACGTGATGAAGGAATACTGGAAGCGGCCCGAGGCCACGGCCGAGACCATCCGCAACGGCTGGCTCCATTCCGGCGACGTCGCAACCGTTGACAAGGAGGGCTTCGTCTATATCCAGGACCGGCTCAAGGACATGGTGATCTCGGGCGGCGAGAACGTGTACCCGGCCGAGATCGAGAACGTGATCCTGGGCAACCCCAAGGTCGGCGAGGTCGCGGTGATCGGGCAGCCCAGCGCCAAATGGGGCGAGTCGGCGTTTGCCGTGGTGGTGAAGAAGGATCCTTCGCTCACGGATAAGGAGATCCTGGACTGGTGCACCGGCAAGCTGGCCCGCTTCAAGCAGCCCAAGGCGGTCGGATTCATCGACGTAATCCCCCGGAATCCCTCGGGGAAGGTGTTGAAGCGCCTGTTGCGCGACCAATTTCCCGGCCCGGCCCCGGAGTGAACGGGCTGAGCACCCGATGAGATGAATCTCATCGGCGCACCGACGCCTTGTGCGCGGGGGCGATTGGCCGATCGTGCGCCCGTGGCCGGCAACCGCGGGGCCTCCGCTTTCGCCAACTATTTGCTGCTCTCGTATGCGGCGTTGGCGCTGCACGTCACGGGCTTCGCCCGCGACGCGGGCGCGGACGTGTTCGCGATCGTCTTCGCCGGCGCGGTCTCGCTGACCTACGCGGCGGTGTATCTGGCGCCGGTCGCGGCGCTGGCGGGCATCGTGCACTGGCTGTGCGCCCGCCGCGGGGCGGTGCTGCGGGCGATCGGGGTCGGGTTCTCGGTGGTCTCGGTCGCGGCGCTCGAGATCCTGGTCTTCTCCGATCGCTTCCTGTTCCGGCTCTACGGCTTCCACCTGAACGGCTTCGTCTGGAACCTGGTCACGACGCGCGGCGGCATCGAGTCACTCGACAGCGGCGCCGACACGTTCGCCGTGCTGGCGGGGATCGCAGCGCTCTTCGTCACGCTGCAGGCCGGGCTGTGGTGGGCCGCCGGCCGCGAGTCGGTCGAGCGCTGGCTCGCGCCGTGGCGGCGCGGGCGAGCGCTGGCCATGGCGGCGGGATTGCTCGCGGTGCTGGGGGTCGGCGAGCGCGCGCTGTACGCGTTCTCGTACGCGGTGCACCGCAACTCGGTGCTCGAGGTCGCGAACTCGTTCCCTTACTATCTGCCGACCCGCGCGCGCACCGTGACGCGCGCGCTCGGCATCGAGTCGCCCGACCACGCGGTCGCGCTCGAGGCCTCGCGCCACGTGATCGACTACCCGCTGCGCCCGCTGCAGCGCGTGCCGCACAAGTCGTACAACATCGTCTGGCTCGTCTCCGAGTCACTGCGCGCGGACGCGCTCGATCCCGAGATCATGCCCGCAACGAGCGAGTTCGCGAAGCGCGCGATCCGCTTCCACCAGCACTACTCGGGTGGCAACAACACGCGCATGGGCATGTTCTCGATGTTCTACGGCCTGTACGGCGGCTACTGGTTCGCGTTCCAAGAGCAGGAGCGCAGCCCGGTGCTGATGGACACGCTGATCGACGACGGCTACCGGATGCAGCTGCGCACCAGCGCGAAGTTCAGCTACCCGGAGTTCGACGAGACGCTGTTCGTGCGCGTGCCGCGCGCGCAGATGCACGAGGGCGACGGCCGGCCGGGCTGGCAGTGCGACCGCGAGAACGTGGCCGGCCTGCTCGACTTCATCGACCACCGCGACCCGGCGCACCCCTTCTTCGCGTTCATGTTCTTCGAGTCACCGCACGCGCGCTACGAGTTCCCGCAGGAGTCGGTGATTCGCACCCCGTATCTCGACCGCCTGAACTACGCCACCATGGACCTGCGGCGCGACATCGGCCTGATCAAGAACCGCTACCTGAACGCGGTGCACCACCTCGACTCACAGCTCGCGCGCGTGTTCGCCGACCTCGAGCAACAGGGCCTGCTCGACTCCACGATCGTGGTCGTGACCGGCGACCACGGCGAGGAGTTCATGGAGAAGGGCCGCTGGGGCCACGCCTCGGCGTTCAGCGAAGAGCAGACCCGCGTGCCGCTGCTGCTGTACGTGCCGGGCGAGCCCCCGCGCGACGTCGAGCGCATGACCAGTCACCTGGACCTGCCCGCGACGATCCTCCGGCTGCTCGGCGTGTCGAACCCGCCCTCGGACTACTCGCTCGGCTACGACCTGTTGAACGGGCCGGGCCGCAGCTTCACCGTGGTGAGCGGCTGGGACGACCTGGCCTACGTCGACGTCGATCACAAGATCGTGCTGCCAATCGGCCGGATC